>ERZ887851.986-NODE-986-length-26175-cov-6.580590_pt1 | contig 26175 bp, 26 predicted proteins | sample MGYA00521100_ERZ887851 | MGnify/ENA primary metagenome ERZ887851 (study PRJEB32303, sample SAMEA104408602) | aquatic metagenome | biome: Brackish water; feature: Pelagic; material: water | place: Baltic Sea | collected 2014-06-06T16:11:00 | depth 11,444 m ... | reverse complement strand
AAAAAATCCGGCACCTTGCGGTGCCGGCTTTCACTTTACTACAACAGAGCGCCAAGGCGCTATTACTACCGCTTACTACAAGCTGCTACTGCTACCGTACGAGTGCTCTACAATCCGCCCGTAGTTGGCATCCGGGCTTGCTGGGAAACTACGCTCCCAAGCTACGAAACCAATTTTGGGGATTTGGTTTGCGCCGACAGCGCTGCTATCGCAAGTGTAAGAACCAATTGCGAAAGAAATCTCAGCTTGGTCGGCAAGGTTAAATCCAGGAGTCGTTGCATCACACACCGCCAGTGTCGCCTGGCCACTAGACACAGTCAACTCCGCCCACCCGAAGACGTAAGGAGCACTGACAGAAATATCCGAGTTAGCGCTTCCCAGTACCGGCTCAGCACCCCACTGCACTACGTTAACTTCGTAGGGCAGAAGAATACTGGGCACGACGCCCGGAGCAGCCGGAAGGGCAGGGGATACTACGAGTTGCCCCTCTGGGGGCGCTTCAGGTGTAGGGGTCTGCTCTTCACGGTCATAAACTGCAAACTCCGCTATCGCAGGAATATCACGGAAGTCGCAAGGGAAACCCCCCAACGCAGCTAGACCAGTGGCTGTCGGATTGGCAGTGGCAAAGGCTGCAGACTCTGCAACAGTATTACAGGGTATTGCACCAGAAGTTTGGTCTGACAAGAAGTAATGGGGCAAATTCAACATGGTGTACTGGCCGGGGAACGTAATAACCCAGTCAGTGCCCACGTTCAAGTCAGCGTTAGCGGACCAGTCGTTGATCACAGAAGCATTACCCAACACATTGCGCAGACTAAGGAAAAGCCCGCGATCGCCTTCAGTTGGAACGCCACCGTTCAGGTCGGGATAGTCAAAGCCCAGCAGGTCGCCAGAGAACAGACCAAACTGCTGGTTCGTGATGGCTGCTTGCGACAGGAACCCAGAGATGTGCGTAGCACTGTTACCGAATTCACGGCCGCCAGCAGCATCGCGAATGAAGTATGACACTTTCAACACGTCGTCAGACGCAAAATATTCATTCAGGGCCAGAGTCGTGCCAGTAGACACAACACGTTGCACAGATGCTCCGCCGTCTACAACGCCACGAGTGGTAGTATCTACGCCGCCCGCGAAGAAGTTGTCACGAACCGCAGCGCAGTCAGCAGGAACGCCATTTGCACCGTGCTTGGCTGACGCTGCGATGGCTGAAGTCGTTTCAACTTCGGGCTGGCCCATACCGATGATTTCAATGTAGCCTTCATCAGCGTCTGGACGGTAAATAGCAGGCATAGTGAACTTGCCGCCAACAGTTGCTGGCGCGGTGCAAGAGTTATCCGTGGTGTTAAAAACAATGTCGTCGCCTTCAGCTGCCAGGAAACCCGTCCATACATCCTGGGGAGACAGGATCAGGTTAAAGTCGAGGGCATCCATTGAGTCGGTACCACGACGCAAGCGTACTTTAACAACCTGCGTAGAGCCGCTGGTGTTAGTGATGTGAACGCCAGTAACGTTGCCGTCACGGACAGTGTAGTAAGGGATCAGTGCCAGGTTACCGAGGTCGCTCGCGCCTGCCAAAGACTGGGCATTCACGACACTATTGTAACCTACGGTTGCCGCTGCAACGGCAGCAACAAGACCAAGAGGCTTAAACTTTGCATTCATAAGGAGACTCCTAATGTGTTTTTACTTCACAACCAAATTTCAAGATTGCTAGCGCTATTTATTGCTCACTGCAGCTAGCTGTCAACCAACGCACCCACTCAACCACTGGCACTATGCCACCATTCGCCACCGATGCTAACCCATCTTTCACGAACAGTTGAAGGCATAAACCCAAATTGAGCCGACACCGAGGTTTGTTTGATCGGTTTGGACATGACCCGAACCGCCACACTCGCCACAGCTGCGTCCGCATCATAGGCAAGGACTTCAACAGCTGTCAACTGCCAATCCAGCGAATAAGAAAAATTGCGAATAAACATACTCTTGGAGAAAACAGCTCGGTAATTGGGTGAAGCAAACTCATAAGCCGCTTCCAAGTCCCGATCGATCAGTGCCTGCCAGCGCGCACGCACCCGGCTTTCCAGCGCCGCCGTCTCGCTTTCTGTCAGGGTTTGCTGTGGCGGCGGAACGCTGCTGCACCCTGCGCCAAGGCTAAGGGCGAAGCCCATCATAAGCACTGCCACCAAACGGCTCATTACATTCAACATACTGATTCTAATACCTTTTTTGATATTGATTTGAGATTATACCGCAGTAGAGAAAGAAACGAACAGCCGGCATTGATCAAGCGCCAGGCCGCTGACGCGCCTCACGTTTTTGTAGCGCCCACTGGTACAGCGCAATGTCCTGCGCGTGGTAATCCCGCACGCGCTGGCGCAGGGCAGCGGGCAACTGTTCGGGGCCAGCGGGCACGTCCGCCGCATTCGCAAAACGTGGCTCAGCCTTTATTCCCAGGAATTGTGCGGAAAAATCACGCAAATCTTCTTCGAAAAATTCGGTAATTCCCACGAAATCGAGGGCTCGCAGCGGGAAGGCCCACAGGAATTGGCTATAGACGTTACGTAATTCCGGTGCCAGGCAGAACCGCTCAAGGGTCCAGCGCTCCTCTACCACGCGCCGATGGAGGCTGGAGGTGTCTTCTGCCGCGGGGTCGTAACTGCGCTGCCAGTAATAATAATGCGAGACCAGCCGCTGTAGCGGCTCGCGCAACCAGGTGACGAACTGGCAATCCATGTAGTCTGCGAGCAACAGATACTTGATGGGCAGAAAGTGCCCATGAATGCAGCGAACGTTGCGGTAGGCGGCGGGCTCTGCCGCCAAACTAAACTCCAGGGCAGCCGCATGCCGCTGGGGCTGCGGGCTCGCCAGTGGGTAGTCTGCATAATCGTGCGTAAAACCGGCGGCAAAGTGCTCTTCGAGGGTCGCCCGAAAGCTCAGCCCGGCGGTTTTTGGCATGTGGATCGAAACCAGCACGCGGCTACTCGGCCGCCAGCGGGGTGCTGATCAATTCCATGTTGCGCACCCGCGAGCGCAGCTCTCGGCTAACATCGCGCAGCTCTTGCTCGTTGTTGATGACCCGCGGGGTGATAATAACCAGCAGCTCGGTACGCCTATTGCTTTCCGATGTGGTGCCAAACAGTGTGCCCAACAGCGGCACCCTGTGCAGCAGCGGCACGCCGGAATCCGTGGCCGAGGCGTTTTCGCGAATTAGCCCGCCCAGCACCACAGACTCGTTGCTGCGCACTGCCACACGGCTCATGATGTTACGCTCAAGGAAGGTGCGCTGGCCGGTAGCAGAATCTACATTGCCCACATCAGTTACCGATTGCTCCACGTCCATGGTCACCAACTGGCCAGCATTTACCGAGGGGCGCACCATCAGTTTTACACCCGTATCGCGGTACACAATATTCTCCGTGACGGTGCCGCCGTCCGTCGCCGAGGTGCCCTGGCGTATCGGCACCTGGTCGCCCACATGTATATAGGCAGGATGATTATCCAGCACCATCACCGACGGTGAGGAAATCACATTGATGAGCGAGTCTTCCGAAAGCGCGTTCAATACGGCGCTGATGTCACCCAGCGAGTTCGTCACCGTGTAAGAAAAGCCCGGGGAGGTTGCCGAGGGCCCGCCAGCACTATTACCAAGCTGGCCGAAACCGTCGTAATCACTGCCCAAGCCGTTCTTGAAGGTCCATTCCAAGCCGTAGCGGAGCTCGTCGGTCAGGCTGACCTCCAGAATGCTGGCCTCTATGATCACCTGGGTGGCGATGACGTCCAGCTGACGCAGCGCATCCTTGATCAGATCGTACTGCTTACCCGTGGCGTAAATCATCAGGGCGTTGTTTTCTTCATCGGCGACCACGCGAACATCGGCAATGCCTTGGTCGTCGGCCCCACCCAGCGTGGCACTGATGGCGGCCGTTGATGCGCCGTTACCGGCAGACCCAAAACCACCGCCGACGCCGCTGCTGCCCGAACCGGCGCCAGCACCACCACTGCCACCACTGCCACCACTGCCGCCGGAGCCTGAGCTGGAGGAGCCAATGGATTCCATTGACAGGCCGGGCGCAACTTCACGGCCTGAACGGGCTGCCCCCGCACCACCGCCCGCAGCGCCCCCTGTGCTGGCACCACCGCCGGAATAGATGCTGCTAATCAGTTCAGCCAGCCGCGTCGCTGTGGTGTTCTGTACCGGGTACACAAACAGGCGCTTTTCGAACTTTGAGTCAGGCCGGGAGTCAAGGCGCTCAATCCACGTCTCGATAGTATCCAGATAATGGGACCGTGGCGTGACCACCAGCAGGCTGTTCAGGCGCTCAATCGGGATGATCTTCACCAGCTGGCCAAGGTCGTCGTTGCCATTGCCCCCGCTATTGAGCATGCCTTGCAAGACGGAGGCCGTTTCATCGACGCGGCTGTGCTCCAGGGTGAATAAGCCAACCGACATGCCTTTGAGCAAATCGACATCAAAAGTGTCCACCATATCCAGCCAGCCATCTACCTGCAGGCGGGTACCGGCCAGTAGCAGCAGGTTGCGACTGTTATCGATGCGCAAGAATGCCTGATCGTCGGCAACGGGGCGCAGGATCTCAGCCATATTACTGGCGCTGATGTACTGCAGGGGAACAACCACAGTGCTGTAACCGGCCCCCGGGTCGCGCGGGTTCGACAAACGCGGCGCCTGCCGATTCGCCTGCTGTGTGCCCGTTACCAGGTAGCGATCCTGGCTGTCACGCACCATCACCAGCTGGTTGGCGCTGAGCAGTGACTCCAATGTGGTCAGCAACTGGTCGCGGGGGATAGGCGTGCGCGAACGCAGAGTGATGGTGCCCTGCACGGGGCCATCGAGAATGTAATCCAGGCCGAGAATGTCGCCCAACACCGCGTGCACAACTTCACCCAGCGGTGCATCCTCGAAATTCAGGATTACGGCATCGCCGACCAAGCGCACGGCATCGCGCTGTTCGGGCACGCGAATTTGCCGGTCATTGCCACGGTAAAGCACCGGCTTGACCCGCTCCTCCGCGGAATCCGCGAGATCTTCAGCGCTCCTGGCCAACGCAGGTTCTTGCTCAGTAGTACCGTCGTCTGTCGCCGCCGGCGATGCCGGTGCGCCTCGATACTGGTTATCCAGCAACGCACAGCTGGTCAGCAATGGCACCAGCAATAGCAGCCTAAAAGACCGTCGCAACATAACCTTTCCTTGATCCTGCTTTGTTCATTATCGGCGACAACACGCTGTGCGTTACCACCCTGCAACCACGAATATTCAACGCCGACCGCCCAGTGTCAACTCATCAAGGCCGTCGGCTGCTGAGCTCGCCCCGCCTGTTGCGGCGGGCCGCTTAACTTCTGGCGCATCCACGCGGGGCGCATCCACGCCGGGCGCATCCACGCGGGGCGTCCCCACGCCGGGCACGCCCGCCCTCACGGGCGATGCCCTCATGGCACGCTCGAGGACTACACGCTCCTGCCCATTCGACCCACTGACCAAGGTCGCACCCTCGGCGTCCATCGACTGCAGCGTCCAACCATTAATGTCTTCACCCACCACCAAGCGCTGCTGCTTACCGTCAAAACGGAGGATGATACCGCCAACTTCACCCACGCCAAATATTCCAAGCAGCTTCAGCCCCTTCAATTGAGGGACTTTTTCAGCAGAGGCTTCCACCACTGCGACGCCGCTATCGCTCACAGGCCGGCGGCCGTCCCAAAACAGCGGCCGCTCCCGCAACTCTGCGCTGCCCCGCGTATCCAGCAAACGTTCAGCAATGCGGTCCGCTACCGTCAATGAGGCGTCCGTTGGTTCAATAGGCGCAGGCGCTGGCGGCAACAGCAGGCGCAACAGTAGCCACCCGAGTTGCAACGCCACCACCAATGCCAAAAGAATAGCCACCAGTTCCACCCGGCGCTCAGTTCGCTGCGGCTCATGTTGCACCCGAAAGCGCGCGGTGAAAGCTTCCAGGCGCATCATGAACGCACCCTCAACGCCAGCACTTGCACGGTGGCTGTGACGGTTTGCTCAGCGGCCTCATCACCCCGCCCGCGGTTGCGGTTCGGCCACACTTCGATGGACTCCAGCAACAGCAACGGCAAATAGGCGTTTAAATCGGCCAGTGCAGTATCCAATGCAGGCAACCCGCCCGAGGCCGTCAGCTTCACGGCGATATGGTCGAACCCGTCTTTTTCACGCACCGGTAATATTTGGCTGTTACTGACCGACAGGCCCGCGGCGCCCAAGATCTCGCGCACGTTCTTCTGCAAATTGGCCGACACCGTGCCCGGGTCATCCCCGGCCGGGTATACCAGGTCAAGTACGTCGGAGCCCACCACGCGGGCGGCGTCACGCACCTGCTCCTCACGGTTCAACAAGCCCTGCAACCGGGCTACCCGCGGTTCCAGGCGCTCGATTTGTGCCTGATAATCACCGCGTAAACCCAGCAGGCCCACGGCCAAATACAACAGCAACAACGCAGGCACCGCCAGAGTGCCGAGCACCATCACGGCGTAACGCGGATGACCTCGCAGCCAGTTCATTGAGCACCTTCGCGTAAACGGATGTTCACGTTGAACTGTTCGATGCCAGTGCTGCCGACGGCCGTAATGCCCTGATCCGCGACTTCCTCGTAAGCGGCTTCCCGCGTCAGGCTTTGCACCACACCGGCCGCGTCTTCCGCGCGGCCGCGCAGGCGCAGCTCCCGGCCACGCTGGGTGAACTGCGCAACATAGGCTTCGTCGCCTAATAGTGCAGTGAGCCGCGCCAGCTCCTTATGCGGATCCGGGTATTCGCGCAGCACCTCGTTAACCGCAAGAATGGTCTGATTCGCTACCGATAAAGATTGCCGCTGGCGCGTAACCTCGACGGCTTCGCTTTCTACCCGCGCAGCCAGCGCTTCATACTGCTGTAACCTGAGGTACTTCCCCCCTGTCGCCAACGCCAGAATCAACAGCACTAGCAGCAATGAGCCGCCCAACAACAGAGCAATGCGCAGCAAGCGGCGCTGGTAGCGGGCCAACCGTGCGCCCTCGCCAAACCCGCGCAGCACAATGGGGCGCTCACCCGCCAGGGCCCACACCTCGCGCTCATGCACATCGTGAACATCGTACTCGCGCCCTAAAAGGCGCATGGCGGCGCTGCGGGCTGCAATGGCAAGTTCCACCCGCAAGTTTTTCTCGCCGCGCTCGCTCAAAGACCAACCCGCTGCCGTGTCGCCGGCAGGAAACGGGCTATTCGCCATCACTTCCAGGCGCATCACAGACTCGAGCTCATCTTCTGCCGCCAATGGCAGGGCCAGTGTTTTAAACAAGACCAGGGTTTCAGGCAGCACGATAGCCGCACAGGTGGGCTCCCCCGCCACCACCGGTGAACCCGCATGGAAGTTACCCTGCACGCCGCCGCCTTCCACCTGCACCACTTCATCCAGGCGCGCACGCACGGGTGAGCGATCACCCCAAAGGAACTCTGCCCAGGCGACTTGCCAGTGATGGCCAATACGGCGCATGTCGTAGCCGAACAGGTACCATTGTCGGGATTGGTCGAGCATAGTGCCTAGCGTGCCCCTGCTGTTTTTGTCTCGTTAAGCACCCGCGGCGCCTCTGTTCGTGTAACCCGCCAGGGGAAACCGCTGGTTGCAGCACCACCTTGCAGAATCACCCAGCGCCGGCGCACCCAACGACGGCCGTCGTAATCGACTATCGCGTCAAGCCGGTACCCGGCACTATCGTCCATACGCACGCGATCGCGAATGCCATCCAACAAAGCGCGATCAAAGCCCGGCAACTGCAACCAATCCTCCACGGTGCGCAGCCCGGAACTGAACCTCAAGCGGCCGCCATGCCCGTCGCGTAACTGTATCACAGAGCCCGCCAGCCGTTGGGCATCTTCACTCGCCAAGCCCCCCTCCGCAGCAAATAATTGAGCCAGCTGCTCCACTCCGGTCGTGCGCAGATCCAGCAGCCGGGAAACCGGCGTCATACGCACTAGCACCGGCTGCTCACCGAGCATAAAACCTGCTTGTATGACTGGCTCGAGCTCGCCTTCAGCGGACGTTGCTTGCGCTTCGCGCAGCAATGCCTGCTGTGACAGCAGCAAGTTAATTGCGCCGTCGCCAGCCGCCATCGTTTTGGCCCGGGCAATGTGCGTTTGCGCCATCCGCACGTCAACGCGCGCCTCCGACACAATACCCACCACCAGCAATGACATGGCAGCAACAAACCACACCACCATCGCCAGCGCTACACCACCTTGACTCTTGGCATGACGTATCAGCACTGGCGAATATTCCCGGGGGCGGCGCACCATCAACGCGGCACCCGCATCACCAGCTCCGGCCAAAAGCGCTGGGCTGCACGTAAACGCAGCCGCAAAGCGACTGGTGTGCCACCGCCGCGCCACTCGGGCAGCCAGTCAGCACTCGACGTAGCACGGTAAGCAACCTCGAACAGGTCGACCTCACGAACCAGCACGCGAGACGGCGCTTGCACCCAATCTATTCCGCGAGAGTTACCCTGTGCAGCGTGCCAGCGCATTACCAGGTCGCCATCTTCCGCCGCAAAACGCAGCACATACTGGCCACCAAAATCTTCGCCAAACACAATGTTCGCCTTGAACATGAGCAGGCCATCGGTGCCTTCAAAGTAAGCCGCATCGCTGGGGCGGCCGCCCAGGGTCAGGTCTTCTCCGCCATCGACCCCCAAAGCCGCACTGTCCACCAGGTCGCGCAGCAGGCTACTCACCGTGCGCACCTCATCAACCCGACCCATCATTCGGTCCAACGACTGCTGGGTTGTGGCGAAGGTACGCAATGCGGTGACCGTGGCAAGCATGATCAATGACAACACCGACAGCGCCACCACCACCTCGACCAGCGTAAAGCCCGCAGCGCGGCGCCCGACGCAACGGCGCCCGACGCAACGGCGCCCGACATCACAGCGCCGGAAGCTCATTCGCGGCGCTCTCCCGCCACTACGGAATTGAGTACAACCTGCCGCGCCTTGCTGCCATCCGTCCAGCTCACCGTTACCGCGATATCCTGCACTGCGCCAGCAGCCAAACTGCCATTACCTTCGGCGGCAGGCCGAGCTTCAACGCGCCACAAGAAGCCGCCCTCGGTTTCACCCTGGCCGGCGTAGCCATCGGCCCCCACCACAGCGTGCTCAGCAATCAGCGAGCGCGCCAGTTCAACGCCGTAGGCATATTTTTCTGCCGAGCGAACATTGCGCGTCGCACCGCTGGTGGCTTGATACAGCGCACCGAGCGATAAGCCCAATATTGCCATGGCCACCAGCATTTCCAGCAGAGAGAACCCCGCGCCCCGCTTAGCGTGCCGCATAGGTTTCCTGAGAGACCGAACCCAGCAGCCAATCGACGGTAATACTAACGCCTGCGCCGGAGGCCGACTCGATGTCGACGCCGCCGCCGCTGGCACCACCTTCAGGGTAGAAGCGGATAATGCCCACACGGCCACGATTCAATTCCCGGGCTGAATGCACGGTCATCGCGACGCTACCGGGCAAAGAATGCACCGTGCCCGCGAAGGTCACGCTGCGCTCTTCTGGGTTAACTTCAACGGTTTGTGCGCGCCCGCTGTGCAGTGCTTCGTAGCGCGCGCTGGCAAACAAGGTCACGACGTCGCGCACCGCCTGCCGATAGCTAATGTTGTCGTACATGCGCATGGTGGAGGGCACCGCCAGCGCCATCACCAACCCGGCAATGGCTAAGGCCGCCATTAATTCCAGCAAAGAAAACCCGGCGTGCGCCGAGGCACGCCCGCCCGCCGGGGTGCTGGTCACGCCTGGCCTACCAGTTACCCACATCCTGATCCTCGCCCTCGCCACCCGGCGTACCGTTCTGGCCATAGCTGAAGATATCAACCTCGCTGCGTTCGCCCGGCGACTTATACAGGTATTCGCGCTTCCAGGGGTCCAACGGCACATCGGACTTCAGGTAAGGCCCATTCCAGCCCGCCGCACTTGCTGGCTTGCTCACCAGCGCCTCCAAGCCTTCACTGCTGGAGGGAAAACGACCAACATCCAGCTTGTACATTTCCAGCGACTGCTCCAGATCCTTAATCTGGATGGCCGCTGTTTTCGTCTTCGCCCCACCCAGCTGATTCAACACACGTGGCCCCACCAGGCTCATCAACAGGCCTAAAATAGCCAAAACCACCAAAAGTTCCATGAGCGTAAAACCGCCTGTGACACGCCGGTTAAAGCGGCTATGTATTGCCTTCATGTGCGCTTCCTCATTTTAAACAACGTCATATCGCCAGGTCGTTGACCGACAAAATGCCCAGCAAAATTGAAATAATAATGACGGCAATGATCGCCCCCATACCCAATATCAGCACCGGCTCCAGCAGCGTCAAACCGCGCTTAACGCCCGACTGCACGTGGCCATCGAAGACCTTGGCGAGCTCCAGCATCATGGTGTCGAGGCGCCCCGATTCTTCCCCGACCCGGGTCATCTGAATCACCATCGGCGTAAACAGGCCGGTTTCTTCCAGGGCCACCGAAATCCGTTTGCCCGATTTCACGGCAGGCGGCAGCACCTGCAACGCGCCTTTAATCACGCGATTGTCGACCGTATCGATAGCGATAGAAATTGCCTTTAACAGCGAAACCCCGTTGCTGAGCAAGGTTCCCACAGTACGGGCAAACTTTGACACCTCAAACTGGAATACGATCCCACCCACCACGGGGAGCTTGAGCAGGCGCGCATCTTTACTCGCCTGCCCTTCCTCTGTAGCCAACCAGTTGCGCACATACCAGCCAATGCCCAGCGCAAGCACCAGCAAAAGCCACCCAAACCGGGCAATAAAATCCGCCGCACCCACCACCATTGCGGTGAGCGGTGGCAGCGCCTCGCCCATATCCTCGAACAGAGATTCAAACTGCGGCACCACAAAGCCCAGCATCAGAATGATGGACAACACCGCCACCACCAACAAAATGGCAGGATAAATAAGCGCGGCCACCACGTTATCCCGGTTAGCCTTGGCGTTCTGCAGATAGTCGACTAACCGGTCCAGCACGGATGAAAGCTGCCCACTGGCCTCGCCAGAACGCACCATGTTGATGTAGAAATTGCCGAAAATCGGCTGGTAGGGCTGCAGCGCCTGGCTCAAGGCCTTACCGGCTTTTACATCGCGCAACAGATCCTGTAACAGTGTTTCCAGTGCAGGCTCCGACGCCATGTCGATCAGTACCTTTAAAGCCCTGTCCAGCGGCAGCCCTGCACGCAGCAGCACCGCCAACTCACTGGTGGTTGACAGCACATCCTCACGCTTGACCGATTTGCCCGTCACCGGGCTGCTGGCTTGCGCCTTACCGGGCTCCAACGAAAGCAGCGTCAAGCCCTGCGCGCGCAGCTGGCGAGAGGCCACCTCCAGCCCGTCGGCCTCAAAGGTGCCATCCAGAGGCTTGCCGTCACGGCCGATTGCCCTGTAGCTAAAATGTGCCATGCCCGCTCCTGCGCCCGACGACCGCTCAGGCGGCGTCTGCGCCCGCCTCTGGAGCACCGGACTCACTCTGATCCTGCGTGACCCGCATCACTTCTTCCAGCGAGGTTTCGCCTCGCACCACTTTACGCAGGCCATCTTCATACAGCGTGATCATGCCCTGGCGGCGCGCCGCTGCATGCAACAGGGTGGCATCGGCCCCACTCATGATGACCCGGTGTATAGCCTCGTCTAAACAGAACAATTCGTGAATGGCGGTACGCCCGGCGTAACCGGTATGCAGGCATTCGGCACAGCCACGGGCCTGATACACGGTTGGCAGATCACTGGTGACAAAGGGCTTCAGCCCGTAGCGCTGCACAGCATCGGCAGAAAGCTCTACCGGCGACTTGCAGTGTTTGCACAGCGTGCGCACCAAGCGCTGGGCCAGTACGCCATTCACCGCCGACGTTATCAGGTAGCGCTCCACACCCATGTCTTCCAAACGCGTGATGGCACCGGCTGCCGTATTCGTGTGCAGCGTAGACAATACCAAGTGGCCGGTGAGTGCCGACTGCACGCCAATTTGTGCCGTTTCGGTATCGCGCATCTCACCAATCATGATGATATCCGGGTCCTGGCGCAAAATAGCCCGCAGCGCGCGCGAAAAGTTCAGCTCGATTTGCGATTGCACCTGAATCTGGTTAACGCCCTGCAACTGATATTCAACCGGGTCTTCCACGGTAATAATTTTCAGGCGCTCGGAATCCAGCGAGGCCAGCGACGCATACAGCGTGGTGGTTTTACCGGAACCGGTGGGGCCCGTCACCAGCAGCACGCCATGCGGACTATCGAGCAGCTTGCGGTAGCGCTCCAGCGTGTCGCTGCTGAACCCCATATCGGCAAGGCTCAAACGAATGTTGTCGCGGTCCAGTACGCGCATCACGATGCTTTCGCCATGCACTGTAGGAATAGTGGAGACCCGCAGATCAAGCTCATGGCCTTTTACACGAATCATGATGCGGCCGTCTTGGGGCAGGCGGCGCTCGGCGATATTCATCTGCGCCAACAATTTAATGCGCGAGGCAATGGCCTGGCCGAGGCTGGCGGCGGGTGCATCTGCATGCTCCTGCAACACACCATCCACCCGGTAGCGCAGCTGCAGGCCGTCCTCAAAGGGCTCAATATGGATATCGGACGCACCCATATCCACCGCACGGTGAATCAGCTGATTCACCATACGAATAACTGGCGCCTCGCTGGCGAGGTCGCGCAGGTGCTCGATAAAATCGTCGTCTGACTGGCCTGAAAATTGGTCACCGAAGGCATCTTCGTCGCCCCCGCCTTCACCGTCTTGCAGGCGCAATTGCTGCGCCCGCGCAATGTCGCTTTCGAGGCCAAGTACAATGGTAACGGGGCGCTCCAAAGCCATGGACAGTGCCTTGGCGAGGAACGGGTCTTGCGGAATGGCGGCGGCAAAGCGCACGCCTGTTGCATCGGCTGCCACGGGCACAACGAGATTGTTAACCAGAAATTCCTGCGCCACGCCCTCGACGGGCACGGGCTCTTCCGGGTAACCCGCAGCAGGCTGCAGCGGAATATTGAGCTGCTCACTCAAAGCCTGTGCGACATCAAGCTCAGACACCAGCCCTAGCTTGACCAACACTTGACCGAAGCGATCGCCCATTTCGCTCTGAGCCAGCAGGGTACGCTCAACATCGCGCTCCGATATCTTCCCCTGCTGCACCAGCAGCTCACCAATCCTGATCATGCTCTACCGCCGATTACCTTCATTATGAACAGACGGCTCAGGCGGCCGTCTGCTTCCATTCACGGCGAGATTGTAGCATACGCCACGCGAGTATCAGGCGACCTCAAACAGCCCGGCTGCGCCCATGCCACCGCCAATACACATGGTAATCACCACGTATTTAACACCGCGCCGCTTACCTTCAATCAGCGCGTGGCCTACCATTCGAGCCCCGCTCATACCAAAGGGGTGACCGATGGCAATGGCGCCGCCATTCACATTCAAGCGGTCGTTATCAATGCCCAGCTTGTCGCGGCAGTAAAGTACCTGGCAGGCAAAGGCTTCGTTCAGCTCCCACAGGCCAATGTCATCGATTTTCAGGCCGTGGCGCTTCAGCAGCTTGGGAATAGCGAATACCGGGCCGATACCCATTTCCTCCGGGCCACAACCTGCTACGGCCAAGCCACGATAGATACCCAGCGGCTGCAAACCGTGCTGCGCCGCCATCGCGCCATCCATCACCACACAAGCCGAGGCGCCATCCGACAGCTGCGAGGCATTGCCGGCGGTAATAAACCGGCCCTCTTTCACAAACTGGCCGTCCTTGAACACAGGCTCCAGGCCATTGAGGCTCGCAAGCGTGGTGCCAGGGCGGTTGCCTTCGTCCTTCTGCAACGTCACGGCCTCGTAGGTCGTTTCCTTGGTCTCTTTGTTAAACACCGCTTTGGTTGACGCCATCGGCACGATTTCGGCGTCAAACAAGCCCGCTTCTTGCGCCGCAGCGGTACGCATTTGGCTCTGGAAAGAATATTCGTCCTGCGCCTCGCGCGACACGCCGTAGCGCTCTGACACAATCTCCGCCGTCTCGATCATCTGGATATAGGCCTTAGGCGAAATTTCCAGCACCGTTTTAGAAACATTGCGATAGCTATTTTTGTGCTTGGTTTGCACCAGCGAAATAGACTCCAAACCACCGGCCACCGCAACATCGTACTCATTGCACATAATCGCCTTAGCCGCAGTCGCAATGGTCATCATCCCGGAAGAGCGCTGACGATCCATAGTCATGCCCGCCGTAGTATCCGGCAAGCCACCGGCGACGCCACAAAGCCGCCCGAGGTTATAAGCCTGCGTGCCCTGCTGCGCCGCTGCCCCCATGATGCAGTCATCCACCATCGCCGGGTCGATGCCGGCACGCTCCACGGCGGCACGCACCGCGTGGCCACCCAGGGCAGGCGCTTCAGTATCATTAAAGGCGCCGCGAAAGGCTTTGCCGATAGGAGTTCTGGCGGTGCTGACAATGACTGCGTCTCTCATGGTGCGATCCTCTGATTCTGTTTTGAATTCTGTTTTGAATTCTGTTTTAGATACTTTTTAGATGCTTGATACTGGCGATTGTACTTTGAATAATGCTAATCAACAGGCTCGGGATGCTCGTATGCCGGAGCGGGCACGCCTGACCCCTTGGCACAACACGCCGTGAACCCCCACCCGATAAAGCGGGGCGGGCTCTCCATGGGGGCTTCACGCTCGCATCCATGCGAGCGATAGTTGTGCCAAGGGGTCAGCCGCACCCGCTCCTCTCTCAGAGGTTGATTCAAGCTTGGCTCTATGCTCAAGATACCAAGCTGCTCACCTCCAACCTACTGTTTTCCCTGCACAGGCGGTAGGAGGCGGTGGGGCGGGGCGGCGGGCAGGACCGTAGCAAACATGGATGTTTGCTTCGAGCCTACAGGGAGGTATTCACGGCGAGTCCTGCCCGCCGCCCCAGCCTACCGCCTCCGGCACGAAGCACCGCACAACGCACGGCACGGCACAAAGCACCCAACCAAAACCCCAAGCCAGCCACTAAGCCCGCTGACTAGAACAAGAAACCACCTCCCCCGTCATATACCCCGAATAATCCGACGCCAAAAACATCATCACATTCGCCACTTCCCACACTTCCGCCGCACGCCCAAAAGCCTCTTTGGCAGCAAGCTCCTCCAGCAATTCCATCGGCGTGGTTTTCTTTAAAAACTCGTGGAAAGCAATCGAAGGTGACACCGCATTAATGCGCACCCCATGGTCCGCTGCTTCCAGCGCAGCGCAACGCGTAAGCGCCATCACGCCCGCTTTGGCCGCCGCATAATGGCACTGCTCTTTTTGCGCACGCCAGCCCAGCACGGAGGCATTGTTGACGATCACCCCCGCTCCGCGCGGCTGCATTTTGCGCAGCATGGCACGGGTCATGCGCATGGTGCCGGTGAGGGTGATATCCAGTACGCGGCTCCATTCGTCGTCGGGCATGTCAACCAGCAGGCGCGTGCCACCGAGGCCCGCGTTATTGATCAACACGTCAACGCCCTGCATCGTCTCTTCAGCGTAATCGACCAATGCCTGCACATCTTCCTCGACGGTGACGTTGGCGAGCTTGCCGTATACGGCACTCAAGCCTGTGTCTGCCTTGAGCTGCTCAACCGCCTTCGCCAGGCGCCCCTCGTGGATGTCGCTGATCATGACGGCGCGCGCGCCTTCTTCGGCTGCACGAGTCGCCGCGGCAAAGCCAATGCCGGCACCGGCCGCAGCGGTAATGAGTACAGATTTACCGGCCAGTAAGTTGTGGCCGGCCACATAGGGTGGTGGTGCTTTCAATGCCATGATGAATCTCTCCTAGCCGCGCGGTTCGCGGGGCATGCCCAGCGCGCGCTCAGCAATGATGTTGCGCTGAATCTGGTTGGTGCCGCCATAGATGGTGTCGGCGCGTGTGAACAGGTACATCGACTGCAAGCGGCTGAGCTGGTAAGGCGCTTCGGGGACAATTTCGCTTTCAGCCCCAAGAACGTCCATCGCCAGCTTGCCCAGGTTACGGTGCCAGCTGGACCAGTACAGCTTGTAGATCATCGCTTCTTTTTGCAGGCTGCCATCATCGCCACCACCGGACAGCATACGCATGCTGTTAAAGCGCATGATACGCAGGCCTATATGCGCCTCGGCAATGCGCTGGCGCAGTGCCGGGTCGCGCGCAGCGCCGTTGGCCTTGGCGACCCTGATAATGTCGTCGAGCTCATTCTGGAACAGCATCTGCTGGCCCAGAGTGGACACACCTCGCTCAAAGCCCAGCAGGCCCATGGCGACTTTCCAGCCCTCACCCGGCGCGCCAACGATGTCATCCGCAGCGCACACGGCATCGTCAAAAAACACCTCGTTAAACTCGCTGGTGCCGGTTAGCTGCTCAATGGGCCGCACAATGACACCGGGCTGATCCATGGGCATCAGGAAAAAACCCAGGCCTTTGTGTGCCACCGAGTCCGGGTCGGTGCGGGCGATCACAAACACGTACTGGGACTCGTGGGCGAGAGACGTCCACACCTTCTGCCCGTTGACCACCCATTGACCACTACTCTCGTCGAGCCGTGCGCGTGTTTTGACGTTGGCGAGATCGGAGCCGGCAGAGGGCTCGGAATATCCCTGGCACCAGAATTCCCGGCCCGCACGAATGCCGGGCAAGTAACGCTCTTTTTGTGCATCACTGCCAAAGGCAATGAGGGTAGGGCCGGTTAAGGTTTCACCGATATGCCCCATACGCCCTGGCCCGCCGGCACGTGCGTACTCCTCGTTAAACACCACCTGCTGCTCAACGCTGGCCCCACGGCCCCCGTATTGCTTGGGCCAGCCGATACAGGTCCAGCCACCCTCGGCGAGCTTTTGCTCCCAGGCTTTGCGCTCTTCGACAAAGGAATGCTCGTCACCCGGGCCGCCGCGAAAGCGGATTGGCTCGAACTCGCCGCATAAATTTTCCGCAAGCCAAGTGGCCACTTCTTCGCGAAACCGTTCATCTTCTGGACTGAAACTCAGTTTCATACGTTTTCTCCATCCAGCAGCTGCCGCGCCAGCCGTTCGCGGTGCCAGGCAGCATCGCCCAGCAGGGTTTCCGCAGATTTGGCACGTTTGAAATACAGCTGTATGTCGTATTCTGCAGTGATACCCACGCCGCCATGCAACTGAATACCGCAGCCAGCGTTAAAAAAGGCGGCCTCGGAACAATACGCCTTGGCGATACTGGCCGCCTCGGCAAGGGCTGCGTCCAGCGGATTGCCGCCCAGCGGATTGCCGCCCAGCGGACTGCCGCCCAGCGGATTGCCGCCCAGCGGATTGCCGCCCAGCGGATTGCCGCCCAGCGCTTCGTCAGCCACGCAGGCGGCGTAGTAGGCGGCTGAGCGTGCCGCTTCCACTTTCAACATCATATCCGCCGCTTTGTGCTTGATGGCCTGATACGAGGCGATGGTGCGGCCAAACTGCACCCGCTCCATGGTGTAGGCCACCGAGCTGTCCAAGGCCTGCTGTGCGACACCCACCTGCTCTGCCGCCAAAGCAACGGTCGCCAGGTCGAGCGTTTTTGCCAAGGCGGGCCACGCGCTACCCTGTGCACCCATCAGCGCATCGGTGCCGACGCGCACGTCGTTCAAATCAATCCGGGCCTGTCGGCGAGTTTGATCCATCGTGGGCAGCCATTGCCGGCTGACCCCTTCGGTGCTGGCAGGCAGCACAAACAGGCTGATGCCCTGCGCGCCTGAGGTACCGGGTGCGCGAGCTGCCAACACCAGAATATCGGCAGTGTGCCCATCCAGCACATAACGGTATTCGCCATTCAACAGGAATCCATCACCGTCTGCGCTGCAGGTCGCTTGCACCGCTTGGGCATCCGCACGGCTGCCCGGCGCCATAAACGCCAGGGTGGCCGTTTTACCCGCAGCAATTTCGCCCAGGTAATGGCTTTTCTGCGCATCGCTTCCGGCGACCAGCAAAGCATTCACCGCAAACCCCACGGTGGACAGAAAAGGGGCGCATAACAGGGTGCGGCCCATTTGCTCTTGCATGGCCGCCAGCTCGACAAAACCCAGGCCCAAACCGCCATAGGCTTCGGGAATATGCAGCGCAGGCCACATCATCTCTTCGCTGATTTGCTGCCACAGCGCCTCGCTATAACCGCGTTCCGTGGCCATAGCTTCACGCACCGCCGCGGAGGTCGACACTTCGGCCAAAAAGGCCTCCGCGGTGTCGCGGATCATTTGTTGCTCTTCGGTAAAACGAAATTCCATGCGACCTGCCTCAGGTGCCGTAAACTTTTTGCGCCGGCACTTCACGCGCCAGCAACTGCTGTACTGCGCCAGCCACTTCTGCCGGCTCCCAGCGTGCGTTTTTGTCTACCGGTTCGGTTGTGCGCCAGCCATCAGCGATGGAAATGCGCCCGCCCTCAGCTTCGAATACGCGGCCCGTAACGGCAGCCGATTCAGCGGAGACAAGGTAGGCGAACAGGGATGACACGTTTTCCGGCGCCCAGTAATCAAAGCTGCCATCTGCAGGCTTCGCCATGCGCTGTGCCATTTCTTCCACCGCAGTGGTCATGCCGGTGCGCGCAGCGGGCGCAACGGCGTTGGCAGTGACGCCATAACGCGCCAATTCAGCCGCCTGATTCAAGGTGAGCGCGGCAATGCCGGCTTTGGCCGCGGCGTAGTTGGACTGGCCGATAGAGCCTTGCAGGCCAGCGCCGGACGTGGTGTTAATGATGCGCGCATCCACCGCCTGACCTTCCTTCGACTGGCCGCGCCAGTAATGTACCGCGTGCGAACTGATGCAGAAGTGGCCTTTCAAATGCACAGCCATGATGGTGTCCCACTCCGCCTCGGTCATCGACGCGAACATTCGGTCACGGTTAACCCCGGCGTTGTTGATCACTGCATGCAAGCCACCAAAGGCTTCAATCGCCTGCTTTACCGCATTCAGGCTGTCGTCGTAGTGGGTAATATCCGACGTATTCACCACGGCTTCGCCGCCGGCTGCCAGAATATCGTCGACCACGGCCTGCGCCGCCGCGGCGTTGATGTCGTTCACCACAACCTTGGCACCTTCAGCCGCCAGCACACGCGCATGGGCTGCGCCCAATCCTCCGCCAGCACCGGTAATAATGACCACGCGCCCTTCACAAATTTTGCTCATATCACAGCCTCTCAATAATCGTGACGTTGGCTTGGCCACCGCCTTCACACATCGTCTGCAGGCCGTAACGGCCGCCCGTGCGCTCCAGTTCATGCAACAAGGTGGTCATCAGCTTGGTGCCGGTAGCCCCAAGCGGGTGACCTAGGGCGATGGCACCGCCGTTAACATTGGTTTTTGCGGGGTCAAAGCCCGTGTCTTTCAGCCAGGCCATGGCCACCGACGCGAAAGCCTCATTGATTTCCACCAGGTCAATATCCGCCAGGCTCATACCAGAGCGCTTCAGCGCATATTCGGTGGCCGGAATAGGCGCGGTGAGCATCCAGATGGGGTCTGCGGCGCGCACGCTCATGTGCGCGATGCGCGCCCGCGGGGTCAGGTTATAGCGCTTGAGCGCCGCCTCGGACACGATCAGCATGGCTGAAGAGGCATCGCAGGTTTGGCTGGAAACCGCCGCGGTGATGGTGCCACCTTCCTGCAAGGGCTGTAATTCAGCCATTTTCTCCATCGTTGTTTGACGCGGCGTCTCATCCATTTCCACGCCAGCAAAAGGCGCTATTTCACGTGTGAAGCGGCCTTCACTGATCGCCTGCAAGGCCCGCGTGTGTGACTGCAAGGCAAAGGCTTCCATATCGCTGCGGCTGAAGCCCCACTTGTCGGCAATCATCTGCGCCGAATTGAACTGCGACACCGGTACCTTGCCATAGCGAGCCACCCAGCCTTCACTGCCCGAGAAGGGGTCGCTGAAGCCCAACGGTTCAGCGCACAACATGGCCGACGAGATGGGAATTTGCGTCATGGTTTGCACGCCACCGGCAATCACCACATCGTTCACACCCGCCATGATGGCCTGCGCCGCAAAGTGCACAGCCTGCTGCGAGGAACCGCACTGGCGGTCGATAGTGGTGCCAGGCACCGCCTCGTCCAAACCAGCCGCCAGCCAACAGGTACGGGCAATGTCGCCCGCCAGTGGGCCGATGGTATCGACACAGCCAAACATCACATCATCGTAATCGGCATCGGGGATGCCATTGCGCTCTACCAGCGTTTTGAGCACATGGGCGCCCAGGTCCGCGCCGTGTACGGCAGCCAAACCGCCCTTGCGACGCCCCGTGGGGCTGCGTACTGCATCAACAATATAGGCATCAGCCATCGTCAAGTCTCCTTGTCTGGTTCACTGGAACGTGGCGCCGGCACCGAGGGCCGCGCCATCTGCAAATATGGCCGTGGCCACCTGCTGTTTGTGCCAACCCGCATCGCCCCAGGTATTCGCAAGGGCCCAGGCTTTTTTCATAAAGATGTGGAGGTCTACCTCCCAGGTGTAGCCCATGGCGCCGTGCACCTGAATGCTGTTTTTCGCCGCAAGATTAGCCGCCTCACACGCCATCAGCTTGGCCTGCGCCACCGCGAGGCTGGCGCCGGCAGCATTCTCAGCGACCTCAAAGGCAGCGCGATGCACCGGCGCCTTGGCGTACTCAAGGCGCACTGCCACGTTGGCCATGTGGTGCTTAACCGCCTGAAACGAACCGATCGGTTTACCAAACTGCTTGCGCTCAGCGGTGTACTGTACCGATAAATCGATCATGCGCTGCGCCAACCCCAGGGCCTGCGCCGCACAGCCCAAGGCACCTCGGTTCAAGCTTGCAGCACGCAGCGCAGCGGCCGCAGCGCCCGTTGCCACAGGGGTGGCACCAGCCTGCACAGTCACAGTGAACAGACGCCGGCCCGGGTCCACACTCTCGCTGTGCTCGCAGCTGAATTGGCCCTGCGTTAGCGCGAACCATTCTCCACCGCGCTCAAGCAACAACAGGTCCGCGACGTGGGCGTCTTCCGCCAGCAAATTCTGCTCCAGCGCCACAATCACGCGGGCTTCCCCCGATGCCGCCAGCGGCAGCCAGTGCGCCGCCAGTTCACCGCCCAGGTCCTGCAGTAAGGGCACCGCCACTAACGCATGGTTCACCAGCGGTTCGGGCAGCGCGACGTAGCCGCACTCCTGCGCAAGCAACACGAAGTCCACCGCGTCCATGCCCAGGCCACCGTGCTCCTCAGGCACTGTGAGCCCGGTCAAGCCCATCTCTGCCAGCTGCTGCCACAGCGCAGGGTCGCGGCCGGTGTCGGTGTCCCACCCGGCGCGCAGGCGCTCGGGAGTAATTTCATTGACCAGAAAGCCGCGGACGGAATCCTGAAACAGCAACTGATCTTCGCTGAATGTAAAATCCATGGTTACCTCGGCATGCCCAGCATGCGTTCTGCAATAATATTGCGTTGAATCTCATTGGTGCCGGCGTAGATCGGCCCAGACTGTGAGAACAACCAGCCGTCAAGCCAGCTGCCCACGCCCTTCGCAGCCGGCGCGTGCGGCAACAACTCCGCGCGCGCGCCCAGAATGCTCATGGCCGTGGCGTGCATATTCTGGTCCAGCTCCGACCAGAAAATTTTATTGGTGGAAGACTCGGCGCCAATCTTGCCGCCCTGGCTCAGGCGGCAGGCCGTTTGATACGTGCTGAGACAGTAACTTTCGGCGTCCAGATAGGCTCGGATCACCGCCTCGCGGATGTGCGGATCCTGGCTGGCAGTCGCCTCATTTTCGCGGTACAGCTCCACCAAACGACGCGCAGTTTCCTGGAAGCGTGCCGGCGAGCGCAGCATCAACCCGCGCTCAAACCCGGCGGTGGCCATTGCCACAGCCCAACCGGCACCGTCATCTCCCAACCGGTTGCTCACATCCACTTCCACGTTGTCGAAGAAGATTTCTGCAAACCCGGGCAGGCCATCAAGCTGCGGAATAGGCCGCACCGTAATGCCAGGCGTGTTCAGGGGTACCAGGATAAAGGTCAGCCCACGATGGCGTTCGGAACCGGGGTCGGTACGGAACATGCCGAACAGCCAGTCCGCCCATACGGCCCGGGTAGACCAGGTCTTCTGGCCATTAATAATGTACTTGTCGCCCTGCAGATGCGCGGTGGAGCGAATGGCTGCCATGTCGGAACCGGCACCCGGCTCCGACCAACCCTGCGCCCACACATCGCGCCCTTCCGCCATCGCAGGCAAAAAGCGCGCCTTCTGCTCCTCGGTGCCGTACTCCATGAGGGTTGGACCCAGCAGGAAAATGCCGTTTTGATTCACCCGCAGAGGCGCTCGTGCGCGATAATACTCTTCCTCAAAGATCAGCCATTCGATGAGATCGCAGCCGCGACCGCCTAGGGCCTCCGGCCAGGTCACCATCCCCCAGCGCCCATGATTGAGAACGGCCTCCCATTCGCGGTGCTGCTGAAAACCCTCTTCGGTATCAAACGTCTTCAGAGGCTCGGCCGGTGCGTTAGCCGCCAACCATTCGCGGATTTCCTGACGAAAAGCCTGCTGCTGTTCAGTAAATGCCAATTGCATGTGTCAGTCCTGCGTTCAAAATTTGGCGTCGCGCTTCTCAATGAAGGCGTCGCGGGATTCCTGAGAATCGCCTACGGTGTAGGCTTCCAGAGTAAAACCCTGCTCCCAGCGGTATTTGTCTTCCAGGTTGCCGTCCTCAATGCCGGTGAGAGCCTCCTTGGCCAGCTTCACCATAGCCGGCGACTTGCTCGCGATTTTTGCCGCGATCTCCCGCGCGGTCGGCAGCAACTCATCTTTCGGCACCACTTTCTCGACGGCGCCCAAGCGATAAGCTTCCTGCGCATCAATGAACTCGCCTGTAAAGTACATGTACCGCACTTTTTGCACCGGGAACATGCGCTGCAGGTGGGCACCACCGCCCATCGCACCGCGGTCGATTTCGGGCACGCCGAAGCGCGCGCAATCGGATGCCACCAGCACATCGGCTGCACCCGCCATGCCTATACCGCCGCCCAACACAAAGCCGTGCAGAGCAATGACCACCGGCTTGGGGTTGCGGTGAATAGCGCGAAAGGTCTCGTAGTTACCTTTATTCACATCAACAATGCGCGTGGAATCAGCCGCAAGCTCTTTGATATCAACACCGGCACAAAAGCCGCGACCATTGGCGGCAATCAGTATGACGCGCACGTCATCATTAGCGCCCAATGCGTCGAGTTCAGCGGCAATGGCAAACCAGCCAGCGGTGTCAAAGGCATTCACTGGGGGCTTATCCAACATCATTTCGGCGATGCCGTCATCGATGGTGGTACGGAAAGGTTGGCTCATAGTAACGACCTGTCTGTGCGATTAATTAGGCGGGGCTGGAGACACGAGAGGCCAGCGCCTGCAAGCGCTGCTCCGCCTCGTCAACAATGGATTGAATCAGCTCTTCGCAGCTCAGCAAGGTGTCGATAACACCCGCCACCTGGCCACTGGGCAGTACACCGCGCGTGGGCTCGCCGTCGACCATCGCCTTTTGGATAATCATCGGTGCATTGGCCGACATAATCGCCTGCGCGGCGGTCATGTCGTCACTGCGGCTCATCGCCACCGCCGATTTCAGCAGGCCCACCACACTGGCGCCGGTATATTTACGAAACGCGAGGCCATTGCGCATAGCGATAAACAATTTTCGCAAGGCCGAAGCTCGCTCCATATCCGCCAGCAACTCGTTCATGATCATGCGCTGGGGCATGCCGTCCATCGCCCGCGATACGATGATATTGGCGGGGTCTTTACAATCCAGATAACACTGTTTGGTGGCCTCGGGAACCGGCGACTCCAGTGTCAACAGGAAGCGCGTGCCCATGGCAACGCCGTCTGCGCCCCAGGCCAATGCCGCGACCAGCCCACGCCCATCCTTGAAGCCACCCGCGGCCACCACGGGCACCTGGCCACCCACCGCGTCAACGACCTGCGGAATCAGCAAAGTAGTGGGTACCGCGCCGGTGTGGCCACCACCTTCGCCGCCCTGCACGGTCACTGCATCCGCGCCCAGCTGCACGGCCTTAATGGCGTGTTTGGGCAAGCCCACGGTGGGCATGCAGATGACCCCTGCATCTTTCAATTTGCGGATCATCTCCGGGCCCGGAGAGCGCGAGTAGCTCACCGCCCGAACACCGTGACGAATCACCATGTCAATGATGTCTGCGGCGTTAGGCTGATACATGTGGAAGTTGACCCCGAACGGGCGGTCGGTGAGCGCCTTGACTTGCAGAATGTCGCGCTCCATTTCCTCAGGCGGAATAGTTGCGCCCGCGAGGAAGCCGAAGCCCCCCGCGTTACAGCTACCCGCTACCAGGCGTGGATCTGCCACCCAGCCCATGGCCGTTTGCACAATGGGGTAGCGGCAGCCCAGCAGTTCCGTCAGTCGTGTCGTCAGCATAGTGGTGCCCAGCATAGTAGTGCCTCAGGCCCGGATACCGGGCGGATTGTCGGCGATTTGCGCGGCGCGCTGATTGTGTGGGTCCAGCGCCGCAATGATGGCCAGTTGCTCAACGGTGGGGGCCGGGGTGGTTGGGACCGAAGCCGGCACCACCACCGGGTACGCGGTGTTTTCCTGCACCTCGTCAACGGTGACGCCCGGGTGCAAGGAGAGCAGGCGAATTTGATGATCCGGGCCGCCAAAATCCATCACGCACAAGTTGGTAATCACCCGGCGAATATCCACATCATCCAGCGCCCGCCCGCGTGGTACCCGAGCCGGGTTATAACCGATTGAGGACACAAAATCACACTCGCCATCCATGAAGATGCGCGTGTTATGGCCGGGGACGAAGAAACTGTTGGCGTGGCAAATAGAGTTGCCGGGGAAGCCGCGTGCGCCGAGCATCATCACTTTCGGCTGTTGGTAAGTACCGCCAAGCGCCGAGGTGTTGGTCTGGCCAAATCGATCGATCTGGGTTGGGCCAAGCATCGCGTGGCGCTTACCGCTCCACACGTTATCAAAAATGCGTGAGAAGCCCATCCAGCTCTCGTTCGCTTGCTGAAAATCAGCCGGGCGCTTGCCCAACGGGTTGGGCTCGCTGAGCATGAAGGACTCTGAGTCCGTCATCATCAGGTCGGGGTTGAACGTTTTCATCGCCAGGCTGGCCGCCAGCCGGGGGATAACGCCGATGCCGGTGGCCAGCACCTCACCGTCGTGCCGGAAAGCCTCAGCGGCGGCAACGATGCACAGTTCCGCAAGGGTGTAGTCGGTTGCTACAGTAGACATGCAATATTCTCCCGGGGCTTAGTAAGTGGGCAGAGCAAGTGCGCGAATGGCCTCAAGGCCACCCACGTTGCGCTGATATTCGGCCTCATCGGCCCCCAGATATTTCTCGAGGTAACCCTCGATACCGCCCTCTTTACCCGACGCGGTGTAAGCTTTGAAATGCGCCACATCGAAGCCGTAGAGAGGGCTGCAGGAACTGGGGTGCGCACCACCGGGGATTTCCACGACGGCACTGGTTGCAGAACGCTCCCAAAATACTTCGCGCGCGCGGGCCGGGTCGGCAAAAAACGACGTATCCACCAACTCGTCACAGGACACGATGGTGTTTTTTGCCGCACGGGCAAACCAGTCATCCAGGTAATGGTCGGGGCCCGCTATTTGGCACACACCGCGGAAATCCGCGCGATCTACATGAATCAACGACACGTCGAGCTTAAGCGCCGGCATGGCCACCCACTCTTTGTCATCGTAGGGGCTGTCGATGAGTTTGATGTCCGGGTTGTGGGTGAGCACGTCGGTGCCAAGGCCCACCTCGGTGGGAATGAAGGGTACACCCCAGGCAGCGGCGCGCAGGCCGAGTAACATCATGCCTTCATCGATTTCCATGACTTCAATGGCGCCGCTCTGGCGCGCCTGACGAAAGTAAGGCTCCAAGGGGATGAAGTCCAGCGACACGAAGGCAAACACCAGCTTCTTCACCTTGCCAGCCGCGCACAGCAGCCCGACATCAGCACCGCCATAGGACACGACAGTGAGGTCTTTGACGTCCGAGCGAAGAATTTCACGTACCAACGCCATCGGCTTACGCCGCGGGCCCCAGCCACCGATACCGACGGTCATGCCATCTTCTATTTGTGCCACCGCGTCGCGGGCACTCAGCCGTTTATCCATGTTGCCTTCCCTCAGCTAACGATCCGCGCCAT
>ERZ887851.983-NODE-983-length-26216-cov-36.774091_pt1 | contig 26216 bp, 24 predicted proteins | sample MGYA00521100_ERZ887851 | MGnify/ENA primary metagenome ERZ887851 (study PRJEB32303, sample SAMEA104408602) | aquatic metagenome | biome: Brackish water; feature: Pelagic; material: water | place: Baltic Sea | collected 2014-06-06T16:11:00 | depth 11,444 m ... | reverse complement strand
TAAAATTAGCAAACATTGTATTGGGAAGCTAATAATTAAAGTTCTGTATTATTTTTCCTTACATGCATTGCGTTTAAAATGATGGAAATAATTATTTATATTACTTGTGGAGCTATTCTTGCTTTTATTCTTTATTCTTTCTTGAATAAAAAAAAAGATAAGGAAGATGACGCTTCTGTTTTAAGTACACAATTAAGTGAGCTGTCACGTCGATTTACCGTTTTAGAAGAAGCAGCGAAACAAATGGGATCGATGCAAACTTCAATTGATACTACCTTTAAAAATTTTCAGAATATGCTTGATGACAAGCAAGAACGAGGTGCTTTTTCGGAAGTAGAGTTAGAAAAATTATTGCGTGATCGATTACCTTCTAATTATTTAAAGTTTCAAGAAACCTTAAGCAATGGTAAGCGAGTTGATTGTTTAATTGACTTTGGTGATGCTAACTCAAGATTAGGAATCGATAGTAAATTTGTTCTTGATAACTTCAAAGTTTTTAAATCCTCAGAATCCGAGGAAGAAATTAAAAAATATAAAAAACTTTTTGAAGAAGATGTAATGAAAAATGTAAAAAAAATATCAAGTGATTATATTATTCCTGGCGAAACCGCACCGCATGCAATTATGTTTGTTAGATCAGAAAGTGTATATCGATCTATTCAGGATAGCGATGTTGATTTGATGGGTAAAGCTAGAGAGAAAAATGTATTAATTGTATCCCCATCTTATTTGTGGGGTCTATTAAATACTCTTCGCGTATTTTTAAAAGATTCTGAGATGAATAAAAAAGCTCAAATGATTATTAAGGAAATTGGAATGATCGGAAAAGATATCGGTCGGTTAGTGGAAAGGACTGAAGATGTTGAAAAAAAATTTAATTTAGTAGCAGATCAATTTAGAAATATTAAAGTTTCTGCTGAAAAAATTCAAAGAAGATCAGAAAAAATAGTAGAAATAGAAGGAACTAATATTCCCTCAATAGAAAAGGAAGATAAATAATGAATTATGCATTTTATGACTTTGAGACGACTGGCAGATCTGGAACTTGGGATCAAATTATTCAGGTAGGGGCTGTTTTAGTTAACGATAATTTTCAAGAACTAGACAGATTTGAAGCCAAGTGTGGTTTAAAACCTGGTTTAGTACCTGAACCAGGAGCATTATTAGTGAACAAAACTACACCAGACATGCTCAGAAAAACTAATCTTTCTCATTACGGTTTGGTTGATCAAATGCTACAAGTTTTTAAAAAATGGACGCCAGCTATTTTTATTGGATATAATTCTATTGGTTTTGATGAGGAGTTTTTGCGAAAAACTTTGTTTAAAACCTTAAACGATCCTTACCTAACTCAGTTTAATGGAAATAAGCGTGGAGATATTTTGGGATTAATACGTACTGCTCACTTGTATTACCCTGAGTGCATTAAAACACCTACATCGGATAAAGGAAATGCTGTTTTTAAATTAGATGAGCTTGCACCTATGAATGGGATTGAGCATGGTAATGCTCATGACGCAATCGGTGATGTATTAGCAACTATTGGAATTGCAAAAATTATAGCAGATAAAGCTCCGGCTGTTTGGAAAGCAAGCTTAATGACTACAAGTAAGGCAGAGGTCAATACAATTGTAGAAAATGAAAAACTATTTTGTTTTAATGAATATTTTTATGGAAAAGCCAGACCCTATGTCGTTACTTTTTTATGTTTTCACCCAAAATATAACTGGCCTCAGTGTTTTGATTTAAAAGAGGATCCACAAACTTATTTCGAAATGAGCATGGAAGATTTGAAAGCCGCCATGAAAAAAAGTCCGAAAATTATTAGATCAGTAAAAAATAACAAACATCCTGTTATTATGAATCCAAAATTTGGAGAAAATTTTGATGGTTATAAGCAACTTGGTATGAAAAAATTAATGGAGCGAGCTGAATCTTTACGAAGTAATGAAGAATTTAAAAAGAAAGTTTCTAGAATTTTAGAAGATGAAGCGCAAGAAAAAGAAGATTTAGATTCGCAGCTTGATGTGCAAGCAGAAGAATCCATTTATTCAGGTGGCTTTGCCAGTGATGGAGATAGAAATACCATGCAAGAATTTCATAAAGCAGATTGGAAAGACCGATTACTTGTTGCTGACAAATTTAAGGACTCTCGGTTTAATTATTTTGCTAAACGATTAATTTATGAGGAAAATCCATCCATTTTACCAAAGGATATGTACAATGAAATTCACCGCGCTATTGCAAAGCAAATATTAAGTACAAACCAAGAGAAATGGAACACTATACCAAAAGCTTATTCTGAGCTTGATACTTTACGAGTGAAATATGAAGAAGAAAATGACCAAGAAAGACTTGCAATGATGAATGACCTGAATCTTTTTCTAGAAGAGATTGAAAAAAAATATCAAGACGCCTAGTTGACAATTTATAGTAGATGCTTAACTTACTCTTTTAACTTTAGGAGATTCTTTTATGGCAACCAAGCAAGTAAATGACGATAATTTTGAAACAGAAGTATTACAATCTGATAAGCCTGTATTAGTTGATTTTTGGGCTGAATGGTGTGGACCATGTAAAATGGTGGGACCCGTTCTAGAAGAGCTATCTGATGAAATGTCGGACAAACTGGTTATTGCCAAACATAATATTGACGATGCGCCAAATACTCCAACCAAGTATGGAGTGAGAGGTATTCCTACCATGTTACTTTTTAAAAACGGTCAGCTATTAGACACTAAAGTGGGTGCGGCTAATAAATCGAACATTAAAGAGTGGCTGGATAGTAAAGTTAGATAATTACAAAGTAGGTATTCTAGCCAACACTTTTAAATTTTTATCTGTAATCACCATTTCGCCAGAAGAAACAGTTTCGTTTACTGATCCTGATATAACCACTTGATGGGTCACTAGAATTAAATTTTTTGTACTTTTCCAATCTTTGATGAAAGACTTAATGTCTTTTAATTGCCTAGTTGCATCAGCACCAATGCCTTGTCTAAAAAAAGAATTGAGTGGTGGAAAATCTTTGTAGTCACCAAAGGCATATTTAGCCGTATCTCTACATCTTTCGAATTGACTAGTTAGAACTTGGTCAATTTGAATATTATTTTTTTTAAAGAGCTGACCAATTCTTTTGCTTTGTTCGATACCTTCTTTACCTAAATTTCTTTGTGTGGATCGGTCATTAATTTTTAAATTATCAGGATCTCCACAACAAGAAGGACTAGTAATACTATGTCGAATCCAAACTATCTTTCCACCTTCTTGTAATAAGTTCCAACCTTTTTCATTAGCTGAAAGATTAAAAGGAGTGATAAAGAATAAAAGTAAGATTAATAATTTTTTCATTGCTTAGAACTTAATTGTAGCAAACTTCCACAAAGTTCGAAAGAGCCACAAACTAAAATTAAAGAGTCAGGACAAGCTATACTAATTTGCATAATAGGCGAGATTGCGTTGTTTTTTGCTGCAGGTCTAGCTTTCATTCCAAGTTCATCACAAGTTTGGATAATTTCATCCGTACTGTAAAAGCCATCTCTTAACTGAACTGCTAAAAGCTCCGTTGTGATCGAGGAGAATTGTTTTAAGTATTCTTTTAAATCTTTACTTTTGTTCATGGCAAAAACCATAAAAACTGGTTTTTTTGTATTTAAATCTTCGAGAGCTTCTCTTGTGGCTTTAGCGCTTTGTGGGTTGTGACTACCACAAACATATAAAGTAGTTTCTACGTTTACATATTCTAATAATTTTGGATCATTTATTTTTTGAAATCTAGCTGGCATTTCAACAGAAAAAATAGATGAAGATATCTTTGTTGCATCAAGCGGAGTGTTAGAAATTAATTTAGCAGCTTGAATAGCACAAGCTAGATTAGATAATTGAAACTTTGGAAAATGCTTTGGTTGATCAATATCTAATAAGCAATCATTATCTTGATAAATAATTTTATTATCTTCAATATGAATATTAAATTCTTCGCTTAAATAAAATTTTTTGGATGGATTTTTAGATAGGTATTCATCTATGTATTTTAGAGTTGCAGGATCTTGTTTTGATATAATGATATTTGTTTTTTTACTAATATCAGATACTTTATTTCGAACTACATCTTTGAGTTCTGGTCCAAGAAAGTTTCTATGCTCTAATGAAATAGGGCATATTACTGTAATTAGGGGGTTTTCAATTGTTCTTGTTGCATCAAAAATATAGCCAAGACCAACTTCGATTAAATTAATATCTGCTTTCTTTTCATTAAAACCTAAAAAAGCCATAGCACAAAGTATTTCAAAAAAAGTAACGTCTTCATCGGCATGCTTTTCAACGATGGTGAGATAATGAATAAATTCATCTTCAGTTATTGGTTTGCCTTGAAATTCAATTCGTTCTGTCACATGGCTTACATGCGGACTGATAAAAGCATTTGTAGTCAGGCCTTGTCCTTCTAAAATGGCCTGCGTCCATTTCAGCGTAGAGTATTTTGCATTGCTACCTAAAAATATAACAGAATTATTTTCTAAATTTTTTTCAGGGGAACCTAATTTGAGTAGTAATTGTTTAACTCGATCAAGAGTAAGCTTAATATTATCCGGAGATCTTCGTCTGTAAAGATCGTTCAGTATCCATTGTAGTTTCGAGGGTTGATTCATCTTTTATTTCTTGAGAAGGTTTATCAAGTTTTAACAAAATAGAAAGTAAACTGCTCAGCTCTTCTCGATGATGTTTTCTATGAATAATTCTATCTACAAAACCTTTTTTTAATAAATAGTTTGCTGTTTGAAAACCTTCTGGCAAATCTTCACCTATCGTTCTTTTAATAACGCCAGGTCCGGCGAACATAATTTTTGTTTGTTCAGATTCTGCAAATACAAAAACAGATGGTCCATAAAACCAACTAGCTGTCACTCCACCAGCCACAGGACTGGTTGCCATAATAATCGCTGGCAAACCTTTTTCTTCTAACATTTGCAGGCCAATAATAGATTTTGGCATTTGCATTAATGCAAATGCTGAATGTTGCATTCGTTGTCCACCTGTTTGAGGAAAAGCTAAAAAAGGAAGATTATGTTCTGCTGCATATTTGCAAGCAAAAACAAATGCCTCGCCTTCTTCCACTCCAACAGATCCACCTAAAAATTTTTGGTTCATACAATATGCTACAACTGGAACGCTATTAATATTTCCAGTAGCAACTATTGCTGCATGGCGTTGATTAAATTTTTTCCTCGCAGCCTCTACCTTATCCTTAAAGCTAGTTATGTCTTTCCATCGTAATGGATCTGAATTTAGTTTGGGAGTGTCTAATTCTGTATATATTCCATCATCAAATAAAATCTGAAATCTTTGTCTTGGTAGGATTTGCTGAGGCTCGTCACACTTAGTGCAACAATATAAATTTTTTTCTATATTTTCTTTATAAATAATTTCAGAACAGGATGCACAATTTGTCCAAAGGTCACTTGGAGTTGAAGTTTTTTTATTAAATAAATTACTTAATTTTGGCTTTAATTTTTTGGTAATATTTGTAATCCAATTCATATGATTTTTGCCTTTAACGCTTTTACCATTTTATTTAACTGAAGAACAGGGTTTGTCTTCTTAAGCAAAGACATAGTAATAGCTTTGCATAATGCACTGCCCACCACTAATCCGTCTGCTTTTTTTAGTGAGCTGATAGTTTTTTCAGTAATACCAAAACCAATTACAACATTTTTCGCAGGATTGATTTTTTTTATCTTAGAGTAATTTTGTAAAATTTGTTTGGGTGATACTTTTAATTTTCCTCCAGTCGTAGAAAGCATACTGATATAATAAAGCATATCATGGGAATCTTTTATAATCTGTTTCATTCTTTTATCTGATGTGGTTGGTGATATTAGTTGAATAAAATTAACAGAACTTTTTTTACACATTAAAGAAAACTTTTTATTTTCTGGCCAAGGCAAATCTACAATAATAATTCCATCCACTCCTGAAGCTTTACAATCCTTTAGGAAACTATTTTCTCCATATTGAAAGACAGTATTAAAATACCCCATCAGAATAATGGGTGTGGTATTATTTTTTTTAAATTGTTTGATTAATTGAAATACCTGCTTTGTTGTTATGCCTCGTTGAATAGCTCGGTAAGAGCTATTTTGAATTTGTCCACCGTCTGCTACCGGCGTATTGTGCGGAAGTCCTACTTCACAAATATCTGCATGCTTAGAGATGTTATTTAAAATTTGTAAAGATGTTTTAATATTAGGATCACCCGCGACTGTATAAGTTAGTAAAGCTGGACGCTTTTCTTTTTTACAACTGCTGAATGCTTTTTGAATAGTGGAAATCATTTAAAGTAACCCAGCCTTTTTTTAATAATATCTCTATCTTTTTTTGCATCACCACAACTATTCACCACAATGATAGTTTCTTTGCTAAGCTTAGGTGCTAATTTAATAGCTTCAGCAAATGCATGGGATGGTTCTAATGATGGAGAGAGTTTTTCTAATTTTGATACAAGCTTGTAAGCGTTTAGCGCCTCTTCATCAGTTGCCGAAGTATATCTCGCTCTTTTTGTATCTTTTAAGAAACAATGAAGAGGGGAAATACCAGGATAATCAAGTCCAGCACTAATAGAAGCTGTCTCACCAATTTGCCCATCCTTGTCTTGAATTACGTATTGTGCTGCTCCATGTAAAATTCCAATTTTAGAACCATTGGTTAAAGGTGCAGCGTGTAATTTACTTTTTGCTGGTCCTCCAGCTTCAACACCAATAAATTCAACTTGTTTTTTGTCATAGTCCATAAATTCATTCCAAAAACCCATTGCGCTAGATCCTCCACCAACGCAATTAATGAGCTTTAGTTTTTTTGGAACGTTTCCAAATGTTTGTTTCATTTGAACAATGAGTTCTCGAGAAATTTGAGCTGTGCTCCATGCGCAAATTTTAATAAATATATTTGGCCCAACAGTTGAGCCAACGCACATATGAGTAGTATCGCAGTTAGAAACCCAATAACGCATACATTCACTCACAGCATCAACCAAAGTCTGACTTCCTGAATATACCGGTACTATTTCAGCACCATTTTTTCTCATGGCATCACAATTTGGTTTTTGTCTTTTAATATCTTTGGCACCCATAAAAATTTTACATTTAAGACCAAATTTTTTAGCAGCCATACTAAGCATTTTTCCAGCATAGCCAGCGCCCGTATCTCCAATAATGTATTTTTTTCCAGCTCGCTTACAAATTAATGCATGAACTGTTGCATTGTAAATTTTATGCGCACCGCCATTAGCTTCCGAAACAACTTTCGCCCAAATTTGTGCACCACCTAAATGCTTTGTTAAGTTATGAAGAGGAATGAATGGAGTAGGGGCTCCCACATAATGTTTAAAATAATAATCTCTTTGTTGAAGAAATTTTTTATCATGTCTTAGTTTTTCAAAAAGAATAGTTAAATCTTCAACCGGTTTTTTTAATGTTTCAGGAATAAAGTTTCCTCCAAATTTTCCTCCGTATAAATAATTTTTATCGTGCTGGTCTATAAGTAAAGTTTTTTTTTTAGCTTAAGCATGTCTTTTCACTTCATCCATAAAATCTTTAATTTTATTAATATCTTTTACCCCTGGCTCTGACTCCACACCGCTAGAGATATCAATCTTAGAGGTAAAGTGTAGAGCTTGATGAATATTAGTAATATTAATTCCACCTGCTAAAAAATAAGAGCTGATATTTAGATTATCTAACAAATTAAAATTAAAAAGTTCTGATTTTTCCATAGCGGGAGTATCTAATAGTAAATCATCTGCTGCAGGATATAAATCTATTTGTTGCAAATCTTCCTCTTCTTTTATTTTTATAGCTTTGATAATGCGAAGATTAAATCTAGATTTTATATCTATAATTCTTTCATTCGTCTCTGAGCCGTGTAGCTGAATAAAATCAATATGTTGGTGAATTTGTTCTATAATTCTATCATTTGGATCAACCATAACTGCAACTTTAAAAATATCTTTTGTATGAATTTTATTTGTAATTGCAATTAATTCTAAAGCGCTACAACTTCTTGGGCTTTTAGGATAGTCACAAACAAAACCTAAATACTGCGCTCCATTAGATATTGCTGCATCGATAGCTCTTAGATCTTTCAAGCCACAGATTTTTATAGTGGCATTCATTTAATTGAGAGAAGCAATTAATTTTTGTATGTTATTTTTAATATTGCCACTGGTAATACTTCTTCCAATGACGATACCTGTTGCTCCATTATTAAATGCATCTTGAGGGGTCATTACTCTTTTTTGATCTTGTTTAGTATCTCCTGGCAGTCTTATACCTGGAGTAATAATTTCCATACCTTTACAAATTTTTTTAATTAATCGTGCCTCATGGCCTGAGCAAATAATACCATCTAGTCCAGCTTGTTTTGCAAGTTTAGCTTGCTGGATAACAATGTTATTAATTTTTTTCGTATGTCCTGTTTGTTTAATGGCTGATTCTGAAAAAGAAGTTAGTACTGTAACACCTAAAATTTTAAGTTTTTTATTTGTTTTATTAGCTGCTTGCTTTGCTGCCTTCATCATTTCCAGTCCACCAGAGGCATGAATAGTTAAATATCTAGCATGCTGTAAATCTTTTAATGCATGAATGGAAGAAGAAACTGTATTTGGTATATCTTTTAATTTTAGATCAAGCCAAACTATTTTATTTTTAAGTTGTCCAAGAAAAGATCTGCCAAGTTTTGAATAAAAAAATTCTAATCCAAATTTGTAGCCAATAATTAATTTTGTGGTTTTGCTATGAGAGATAATTTTTTTAATGGTTGTAATATTCGTGGTATCACAAGCAATAAATATTTTTTTTTTCACTCTGTGTCTTTTTCTATATCGTAATTAATTTCATTATTAAGTAGCTTAGAGCTCTTCCAGCTAATTTTTCTTTTAATTCCAACCTCGACTGTTTGCCCAGTTCGAGGATTTCGAGCTTTACGAGGGCTTGTTGTTTTTACTTTCATCATGCCAAAGCCTCTTATTTCTACGTTGTGTCCAGCAGCAAGTTTATTCGATAAAAATCGAAAAATAGAATCGGTCATTTTTTCAATATTGGAACTTAAAACTTTAGGGTATTTTTTTTGTAATGCTTCAACTAATTCTTTTTTGACAAAAGTTTTCTTTTCCATAGATCATAGAATAGACTATTGAATTTAAAGAATAAATAATAAAAATGAATTAGAAAAGATTATTCTTGGTCTTTTTTCTTAAGCGCTGTTCCTAAAATATCTGCAAGTGAACTTCCTGATGCAGTAGATCCATATTTCTCAACCGCTTCAGCTTGCTGATGTTTCTCTAAATCTTTAATAGATAGTTTTACTTTTCTAGCAGTTAAATCTAATTCAGAAATCATAGCATCCAGAGTGTCACCTGGCGCAAATCTATTCGGTCTTTGATCAGCTTTTTCTAAGGCTATATCGCCCTTTTTGATAGTTGTAGAATATCTGTCTTCACCCACATTCACTTTGATTGCATTATCTAATACTTCTGCAACACGAATGGAAATGATGTCTTTTACTTTTTTGTCATCAAAGAAATTAAATGGATCTTTTTTCAATGCTCTGATGGATCCGTTTACTTTTTCGTCTTTAATATCAATAATTTTTAACTGAACGGATTGACCTTTAGTGTAATCATCTAAATCTTTTGATGTCTCATTAAATGATATTTGTTTGTAATGCACAAAAATATCGATTTCACTATCCCCAGTATTTAAAAACAATCCAAAATCTTTTTTATTAACAACTTTTGCATCCACGATAGATCCAACAGGATATTTTTCCAAGAAATCATTCATTGGATTTGGTTGTGTATCTTTATAACTAAAACTTATTTTTCTTTTCTCTGTATCAACTTCTTTTAGTCTTACTTTAATTACTTCTCCAATTTTAAATACGGATTTTGGATTTACATTTTTTTGCATGTGCTTAATTTCACTAGAGTGAATTAATCCAACAATTCCTTCGTCTAATTCTGCAAATGCACCAAAGTCAGAAAGCTTTGTAATTTTTACATCGTAATCTGATCCAACAGTATATTTTTCTTGGATGGTAACAAATGGGTCTGGCAACATTGATTTAATAGAAAGGCTAATTCTTTTAGCTTCTTGATCGATTTCTAAAATTTGAACTTTCACGCTATCTCCTACGGAGAACATATCGTTAAGATTTGAAATTTTTAAATAACTCACTTCACTTGAGTGGAGTAGGCAATCTAAGTTTTCAATACTTACAAACAAACCATAGCTTGTGATGGCTTTTACTTTTCCTTCAACAATATCATTTACTTTGAATTTTGAGATTACTTCATCTTTATTTTGATTTTTAACTTCTTCTAAAATTGCTCTTCTAGAACTGATGACGTTCATTCGAACATTATCAATTTTAATAATATAAAACTCTAAAGGTTTATTAAAAAACTCTGAAGTGTTTTTGATAGGACGATCACTTAATTGTGAAGAGGGGCAAAAAGTAAAAATACCAAAAATTTCTACAATAAAACCACCTTTAACTGAATTTTTTACTACGCCTGAAACTTTTTCTTTTTTAGCAAAGGCATCTTCAATTTTTTTCCATGATTTAGCTCTTCTCGCTTTTTCAACACTTAAAACTATATCACCAACTTTATTTTCTACTCTTTCAATATAAACTTCTAATTCTCCACCGACTTTTAAATTGTCCAATTCTTCTCTAGATAATTCTGTCTTATCTATCATTCCCGATGACTTACCTTTAACGTCAATGGTAATAAATTTTTCTTCTATCTTTTCTATTTTGCCTTTTACGATAGAGTTTTCTTTAACAGATCTTTGGGATAGGTCTTCATTTAGTAATGCTTCAAACTCTGCATTACCATTATTATAAACTTTTAACGTTTGTTCTATCAATATTAGTTACTCTGAACCTTTCTAATTAATCTTTGTAATTTTACAAAGGTGGTTCTTATATTGCTTCCTGTATTATTAATCAAGATAGAGTCTTTGGTTTTAATTAGGGGAGAATGCGATCTAGATTTATCGTTAAAATCTCTCATTTTAACGGTTTTTAGCACTTCTTCGAAGGTAATAGCTGGATTAATTTTTTTTAGTTCTAGATATCTTCTTGTTGCTCTCATTTTTAATGGGGCATCAATGTATATTTTTAGATCTGCATTTTGAGCAACTTTAGAATTAATATCTCTTCCGCAGACAAATACATTTTGAAAAGAAGTGTTAAAGATAATTTTTCTTTGCACTGGAAGTAGGGCTTTTCTTATTTGAGGAATTTTCGCAATTTTAGAAACCAGTAGATTAATATTTTGCTTATGTAGCCCTGAAGATTTTAAATCATTTAAGGATATTTTTTTTGCAATAGTAATTAATTTGCTGACGTTTATTTTTTTTTGCTTCTGTTGCAACTGCTTTTTTGCAAGAAATCGATAGAGCAATCCAGAGTCTAAAAACAAACTGTTTTGTAATTTATTTGCTGCATATTTTGCAACAGAAGTTTTGCCACTAGATACTGGTCCATCCAATCCAACAATAATTTGCTTAAAGCTTTTATTTCTAATTTTTTCAATATCAGATAAAAAGTTTGGATAGCTAACTCTTGCGCAATCAAAATCTTTTATGTGAATTTTCTTTTTAGAAGCCATTGCCATTACCGCAAAGCTCATAGCTATTCTATGGTCTTTAAAACTATCTACTATTGCAACTTTGTTAGAGTAAAAATCTTCATCTAAACCAAGAATGGTTAAGCTATTACTAGTTCTTGTAAGAGAAACTCCAACTTTTTTTAAATTGATTTCCATTGCAGCTAAACGGTCAGACTCTTTTATTTTTAATTCATCTAAGTTTGGAAAATAACTTTTTCCATCAGCAAAAGCTGCTGCAACCATTAATATTGGAATCTCGTCAATAATACTTGGAATGATCTCAGCTGATAATGATACTCCACGTAACATAGAAGATTTAACTTCTATATCTCCAACACTTTCGCCAAATTTTATTTTTTTATTTTTAATTTGAATATTAGCACCCATTTTTTTTAATACTTTTAAAAAACCAATTCTTTTTTCATTGAGCAAAATATTATGAAGTGTGACGCTACTATTTTTAGTTAGTGCGCCCAAAACAATTATAAATGCTGCTGAAGATGGGTCACCTGGTACAATATAATTTTTTTCTGCAGATAAAAATTGTTTACCCATAATTTTAATTGTCTTCATCTTTCCATGATTTTTTATTTGAATAGGGTATTTTAAATATTTCAACATTCTTTCCGTATGATCTCTTGCAGTATTAGGTGCAGTGATCGATGTTAAGCCATGTGCGTTCATACCAGCTAAGATGCAAGCACTGATTATTTGCGCTGATGGTTTAGTGATCGAAATATCATTTTGAACTGCGTCTCCATATCCAATTAGTTTGATTGGCAGATAATCTTTATTTTTAGGAGAAAAAGATGCAAAAAATTTTTCCATGAGAGAAATTATTCTTATTGGTCTTTTTGATAAAGAAGCATCACCAATGAGTTTTGCTTCAACTGGAGAGGTGGAAAGCAATCCAGTTAAAAGTCTTAAGGTTGTTCCGCTATTATTAAAATTTAAAGTTCCTTTAAATGGCTTAAAACCAATTCCTAAACCGAAAATTTTGTAATCAGATGGTCCTGTTTTTTGAACAGTTATTTTTAATTTTTTAATATTAGCCAAAGCAGTCTGCACATCTTCACCATCAGAAATATTACTTACGTTTGAGATGCCATAGCTTTGAGAAAGTATAATTAAAGAACGAATTCCAATAGATTTGTCACCAGGTAAATGCAGCGATCCTTTCAGAGATATATTATTAGGTGCTTTAAATAATTTTTTAATTGCCATTTGAGTACGAATTATATAAACGCACTTTAAACATTACAAACGAATAATACACTTATGGCTGATCAAAGTTGGGGAAATAAAATTTTTTGTGAGTGTGGTGCAAAATACTACACGATGAACAAAAAAGATAAAATCACTTGTCCGATTTGTAGTGCAGAATACATACCCGAAGAAATGAATTTAAAACAAACGTATGCTCCGGTAGCAAAGCCTGAGGTAAAAGAAAAGAAAGTTGATGATTTAGATAACATTGATGATGTTGCTAGCGATGGTGTTGAAGATGATATTATCTCTCTAGATGATCAAAAAGAAATAGAAGATTCAAACGAAGAATTTAAACCAGATTAAATTCTAAAATTTCCACCCAAATAATATTTTATAGCATTTTCGTCGTTAGAAATTTTTTCTGGAGTTCCTTCAACTAATATTTGACCGTCCTTAATTAGATAGGCCTTATCCAAAATATTTTCAATTGCCCAGTAATTATGGTCTGTAATGAGAATAGATAAACCAATATTTCTTAATTCAACAATAAATTTTTTTAGAGAACTAATCGATAAGGGATCTAAAGCAGCGCATGGTTCATCTAGTAAAAGTGTGGAGATGGTTGGATTGCAAATTCTTTGAAGAATAGAAACTTTTTTATACTCCCCACCTGATAATGAGTTTGCTTTGCTTTTTTTTAGGTAGCCTAATTCAAAATAACCAAGTAGCGCATCAATCCTATCATTAATTTCTTCTTTATCTTTAATGTGTAGTTCAAGAATAGCATATAAATTTTCTTCAGCTGTCATGTTGCCAAACAAACCCTTATGCTGCTCTAGTAAGCTTAGACCTTTTAAACTTCTGGTATGAATTTGTAGATCATGAATAACTTCATCATTAAAAATAATTTCTCCTTGATCAGGAAATATTTTTCCAATGATTAGGTTAAAAAGCGTTGTTTTTCCTGAACCATTAGGTCCTAGCAGTCCAACAATTTTTCCTGGCTCAAGTGTTAACGAAATATTTTTTAATATTGGTCTGCCACCTAAAGATTTTGAAATTTTTTTTATTTGAAGAGATTGGTTTTTTTTTGATTTAATATCAAAAATATTTTCTTTTTTTACTTCTTTGATTTCAATCGGATTTTCAATGACTTGGAATTCTGGCTTTAAAACAAATATTTCCTTATTCTCTTCTTTTGTTTTTTCCTGAATAGCAAATTTTGTATCTAGAAAAAATATATCAGGATTTATTGTTGTTTCTTGATTTTTTTTTAATAAATCTTGCCTATCAGTAAAATTAGTAATTTTATTCTCATCATTAATATTTTCCTGAATTATGCTGGCTTGGATAATTTTCTTTTTCTTCATTTGTATTTTTCTGCCAAAACTTTTTTATTTTTGTCTTTCATAAAGGCTACAGCATTATTAGTCGTTGTATCTATTTCTACCGTATCGCAATAAACAATATGAGACAATCCATCTGTTAAATCTTTCATTACAACATTGCCATCTATGACAATTAAATTTTTTTGAGATAAGTGCTTTGCAATGTTAGAGGTAATTTTGTAGCTTTTATTAGTAATAACTACCTGATTTTCATAAGTTGTTTCGTTAGTTTTTTTATTAACCAATGCTTTTTTAGAACGAATTTCGATGAGCGTATTATCTTTTTTAAGCGTAGTAAAAGAGTAGACACCATTTAAATAAATTAAGTCTGGCTCGTTTTGCAATATATAAGATTCTTTCGCTTGGGTTGTGTATTTTTTCCCTTCCTTATCCGTATTGATATACTCAGTATTTTTGAATGTATTTTTTGATTTTATTTCTTCAACTGTTTTAATTTCTTCTTTTGTTTCTACTTTGATTGATCCCTTGTTCTGTTTGGGCAGGTAATAGTAGGTATAAAATAATAAAATAAAACTTAATAGTATTAACGTTATTTGTGTAATTTTTCCTAAATTAATATTCATGAATTCATAAAAGACAAAATATTATGCATATGAATAACTCCTTTTAATTTTTTTTTCTCAACAATTATTAATGCAGTAATTTTTCTTTCATTCATTAATCGTAGCGCATCTATAATGAGACAATCTTTAGATATAGATAGTGGTTTTTTGGACATAATATCTTTTGTCGTCTTCTGAAAAATATTTGAGAATTTTTTAATTCCTCTGCTCATATCTCCATCAGAAACAAATCCAGTGACTTTTTTATTTTTTACAACAATTGCACATCCAAGTCTTTTAGTTGAAATAGTTAAAACAGTATTTTTAATTGGTGTTGTTTCTTCGACAATAGGTAGGTTTTTTCCAGTAATCATAATTTCTTCAACTGTAGACAAGTTTTTACCGAGACTGCCACTTGGATGGAATGCTCCAAAATTTCTTTTGTTAAATTTTTTTCTTTCCGCAAGGCATATTGCAATGCAATCACCAAGCGATAATAAATTAATAGAGCTACTGGTTGGAATCATGTCTAGCTCTTGATTACCAGCCTCCTTAACTTTGGGCATGATAATTTTGATGTTGCTGGACTGAATAAGGTTTGATTGTTGATTAGAGCTAATACCAATAATTTTAACAGAAAGTTTTTTTGCGTATTTGATGATATTCCCCAATTCTGAACTGTTGCCACTAAAAGAAGCGATCATTAAAATATCGTTTTTTTTAATTGCACCCAAAGATCCATGCCCTGCATCTGTTGGATCTAAAGTAAAACTTGAAATTCCAATAGATGATAGAGTGCTTGATATTTTTTCTAATATTTTTGCTGATTTGCCGACACCACAACAAATAACTCTTCCCTTAACTTTATGGAGTAGATCTATAGTTTTTATGAATGATGCATCAATAGATTGAGACAGTTTTTTTAAAGCAACAATTTCAGCAGATATAACTTTTCTTGCTGAGGTAATTAATTTATTTTTTTTCATAAATTAGTGACTAAATATATCTTCTTCCCAACCACCAAGATCCAATTCAACTCTAGTTTCTAAAAATGCAAAACATTTTTTTGCCATTTCAAGCCTACCTTCTCGAACTAACATCTGATCTAATTTTTCTTTGATTTGATGTAGATGAATAACATCGGATGCAGCATATTGTTTTTGTTCTTCACTCAATTTTTGCAAACCCCAATCAGATGATTGTTGGGCTTTGTTAAGAGTAATTCCCAATAGTTCTTTAGTAATATCGTATAATCCATGTTTATCCGTGTAAGTTCTGCACAACTTTGAGGCAATTTTAGTGCAATAAATATTTTGTAAATCAATTTTTAAATAGTGCTTGATTATTCCTATCTCGAATCTTGCATAGTGGGCTATTTTAAGAGTATTTTTGTTACTTAGGAGTTTTACAAGGTTAGGAGCATGGTACTTATCTCTATCAAATTGAATGATATATACTTCGTCATCACCACTACAAATTTGTAACAAACAAAGTTTATCTCTTCCCTTATAATTTAACCCCAAAGACTCCGCATCAATAGCTACACTTTTAGCACTTTCTAATTTATGGTTATTTGGTAAATCGTTTTGGTATAGTGTTATTTTCATTATTCAGTATGAAACTTTATTGTTCAATTGTAGATTGTATATAGTATGAGTAGCAAAAATTATAGTAGAACAATAGGTATTTTTGGGGCTTCTGGTTTTATAGGCGAGTCCATAATTCAAAGACTTGCAAGAAATAACTATAAAATAAAAGTAGCTTCAAGAAATCCATATTTATCACAGAATTTAAGAGTTTCGGGAGATACAGCTCAAATTGAATTAACAAAAATTAATATTCATTCTGATAAATCAATTCAGAACTTCTTAGATGATTGTGACGTTTGTATTAATTTAATTGGAATATTGTATGAAAAAAGCTCTCAAAAGTTTGAAGATATTCATTATAAGTTTCCTAATACTTTATCTAAAATTTTTTCCAGCTCTAAGCATTCCAAGCTTTTGATACATTTTTCAGCACTTGGTGCAAAAGCCAATTCCAATTCAAAATATATTTCAAGTAAATATGCTGGAGAAGAAGCAATAAAAAAAAATTTTTCAAACTATGTAATTATTAGACCAAGCATAGTCATTGGACCTAAAGACAATTTTTTTAATATGTTTGCAAAATTAGTAAATATTTTTCCAGTCATTCCATTGGTTGGGGCTGAAACTAAATTTCAACCTGTTTATGTCAATGATATTGCTGAGGCAGTTAATGCAATTATTGAAAATAATTTATCAAAACAAATATTTGAACTTGGTGGACCAAAGATATTTTCATTTCTAGAGCTTATAAAAATGCTATTGACAGAAATTAGAAAGAAAAGAATTATTATTCCTATTCCATTTTCAATGGGAAAAATTCAGGCATTTTTTTTACAAATGTTTCCCAAGCCACTTTTAACATTAGATCAGGTTCAGATTTTGCAAGAAGGAGACAATATTGTTTCAGATCAAAATAAAACATTTGAAGATCTTGAAATTAAACCTAAAAATATTGAAAATATAATTTCAGGTTACTTGAAGGTGTATAGACCCACAGGCCAATTTACTGATTAAAATAATAATTAATTAAAAGTACACTACCCAAAACAATTCTAAATATCACAAATAAATTAAGACTAAATTTTTTTAAAAAAATTAAAAAATATTTTATTGTCAGCAAAGAAAATATAAAACTAAATATAAAAGCAAAAAAAGATAATACCGTAAAATTAGTTTGATCTAGTTTTATGATTTCATAGCTCCCCAAAATAAAGGCTGCTGATAAAGTTGGTACAGATAGTAAAAAAGAAAATTTAGCTGCATCCACTCTATTAAAATTTAAAAAACGAGCTGCGGTTATTGTAATTCCACTTCGTGAGGTTCCAGGAATTAATGCTAGTATTTGATATAATCCAATTATCATTGCATCTTTATTAGAAATAGAGTTGGTAAAATTTTGTATTTCTTTTTTTTTGTCACTAATAAAAAGGAGCAAACCAAAAAATATTGTTGAATATCCTACGACTGCCAGGTTCATAATATTGTTCATCCATCCAAAATAACTTAACACTCCTCCGGTGATAACAACTGGTATTGTAGCAATGATAAGATTAATAAGTAGTTTTTGATTTTTCCATAAAGATATTAAATCTTTAAAGAAAAAAGCTACAACTGCTGCCAAACTACCACCGTGCATAGTTACATTTAGGAGTAAATTATTGCTTTCAACTTTTAAAACTTCCTCAAGAACCACTAAAAGACCAGAGCTTGATACCGGTATAAACTCAAAAATACCCTGAGCCACAGAAAGAATTAGTATTTTTAGAAAATATATTTCGGTCATAAAGTTAGTCTTTATATTAATTAAATTTATTTTAAACTTCCCAAAGTTTGGTCAATTTTTTATACTTTCTTTTGGTTTTATTTATTAAATTTGTAATTTTTTGGGATATTTTTTAAAATAGGTAATAACTTGATAACTAATAATATCCTTTTTTAATTGCTATTTTTAATACTTGTCCCTAATTATAGGGAAAATTATCAAAAATATTAGAATAATATTATGTCAGAAAAAATGCTCAAATTTGTAGGTATAAAAAAAGAAACACCAAGCAAAATTGATGCGAAAGAAAGAGTATCAAATTTTCACGAGATTTATAAAGAATTCATTGAAAATAAAGCATCGGAACAAGCTAGTAGGTGTAGCCAATGTGGAACACCATTTTGTCAGGTTCATTGTCCATTACATAACAATATTCCAGACTGGTTAAAACTGACAGCAGAAGGAAGATTAGAAGAAGCATACCGGCTGTCATCGTCAACAAATTCCATGCCAGAAGTTTGTGGATCTATATGTCCGCAGGATAGGTTATGTGAAGGAAACTGTGTTATCGAACAATCTGGCCATGGAACAGTTACTATAGGTGCGATTGAGAAGTACATTACAAACACTGCCTGGGAACATGGATGGGTAGAAACAATTAATCCAAAAAAAGAATTATCAGAAACAGTTGGTATTATAGGAGCTGGACCAGCTGGATTAGCTGCAGCTGAGCAACTTAGACAAAAAGGATATCAAGTCACTATTTATGATCGATATGATAGGGCGGGTGGTCTTTTAATTTATGGAATTCCTAATTTTAAATTAGAAAAATCTATCGTTGAAAGAAGATCAAAACTTTACCAAGACAGTGGAATTAAGTTTGTTCAAAATTTTGAAGTAGGCACACATTCTACTTTAGAAGAATTGAAAGAAAAACATGATGCAATTTTAATTGCAACAGGAGTTTATAAGGCAAGAGAAATTGATGTACCTGGACAACATTTAAAAAATGTTTTTCCTGCAATGAAATTTTTAACCGCTTCTAACAAAAAAGGACTAGGTGACAAAGTGCCAGAGTTTGATGATGGTACTTTAAATGCTGAAGGAAAAAATGTTATCGTTATAGGCGGAGGAGATACAGCAATGGATTGTGTTAGAACTGCGATAAGGCAAAAAGCTAAATCTGTTTCTTGTCTATATCGAAGAGATAAAAAAAATATGCCAGGGTCTGCAAGAGAAGTTCTGAATGCAGAAGAAGAAGGAGTAAAATTTATTTGGCTATCAAGTCCCAAAGAATTTATTGGAAAAGATAAAGTGGAAAAAGTTATTTACGATAAAATGAGACTAGGTGAGCCAGACTCCTCTGGCAGACAATCTCCAAAGATTATTGAGGGTGCAACAGAAGAATTACCTGCTGATCTAGTAATTAAATCTCTTGGATTTGATCCTGAAGAGATACCCACTTTGTTTTCAGAGCCTAAATTAGAAGTTTCAAAATGGGGAACGATTAAAATCGATTTAAAAACTATGAGAACAAATATCAGAGGAGTATTTGCAGCTGGTGATATTGTGAGAGGGGCGTCACTAGTGGTTTGGGCTATAAGAGATGGCAGAGATGTTGCAAAAGAAATTGATCATTATCTAAAAGTTAAAAGACAACAAACTGAAACTGAAGCAGCATAATGAAAGAAAGATTTTTACAAAACTTAGATTTATTAAAAAAAAATCACGTAAACGTAGATGAGCATGACGCTTGTGGAGTTGGTTTTGTCGTTTCTATGAATGGAAAGCCAAAAAGAGAGGTAATTCTTAATGGAATCAACGCTTTAAAGGCAGTTTGGCACAGAGGAGCTGTAGATGCAGATGGCAAAACAGGAGATGGAGCAGGTTTGCATTTTGAGTTTAGTAAAGAATTTTTCAAAGATAAAATTGAATCAACTGGTCATGAACTAAAAGAAGACCAAACACTTTGCGTTGGTATGATTTTTTTACCAAGGAATAATTATACAGAACAAGAGCGTTGTCGTACTTTAGTAGAACAAGAATTATTAAAAAATGATTTTTATATATTTGGTTGGAGACAAGTACCTGTCAATGCAAAAGTATTAGGACAAAAAGCAAACGATACAAGACCCGAAATAGAGCAGCTTTTGTTTGCCACAAATAAAAATTATTCAGATCAAGAATTAGAAACGGTTTTATACACGGTTCGAAAAAAAATTGAGAAGAGAGCAACAGAAGATCAGTTACGAGAATTTTACATTTGCTCTTTGAGTTCTAAAACAATTATTTATAAAGGAATGTTTTTAGCTCAAAATATATCTGATTTTTATCCTGATTTTAGCGACGAACGATTTATATCAAGATTTGCTATTTTTCATCAAAGATTTTCTACTAATACATTTCCTTCTTGGGAGCTAGCACAACCATTTAGGATCATAGCTCATAACGGAGAAATAAATACTCTCAAAGGGAATGTGAATTGGATGAAGACTCATGAAGCTGGGATGGAAAGTTCTTTTATAAAAAATATTGATGATTTGAAACCAATTATTAAATCTGGAAATTCTGATACCGCATCATTAGATGCTGCCTTTGAATTATTAGTTCGCACAGGAAGAACATTACCGGTAGCTAAAATGATGTTAATTCCAGAAGCGTGGTCTAAAAAAAATAAAATTATACCTAAGGCTCATCGAGATATGTATAATTATCTTAATTCTGTTATTGAACCGTGGGATGGACCTGCTGCGATTGCTGCTTGTGATGGAAAGTGGGTTGTTGCAGCTTCTGATCGAAATGGATTACGTCCATTACGCTTTACCATTACTAAAGACAAACTCTTTTTTGCCGGATCTGAGACAGGCATGATCCCTGTAGAAGAAAATAATATTTCTTTTAAGGGCAGAGTTGGTCCAGGACAAATGATTTCTTTAGATTTGGATAAAGGTAAATATTATAATGATAAAAAAACAAAAGATTATTTATCATCTAATCCAATATATAAAAAATTTGCCTCTAATCACATTGAGTTAAGTAAATCTTTAAATGAATTGAAGGAAAAAAATATTTATGGAGGATATGAATTAAGACAAAGACAATTTTTAGCTGGTTTTACCATTGAAGATTTAGAAAGTATTTTGCATCCAATGGTTGAGGATGGAAAAGAAGCCGTTGGTTCGATGGGTGATGATACTCCAATAGCTGTATTATCAAGTAAATTCAGGCCTCTTTCAAATTTTTTCAGACAAAATTTTAGTCAAGTTACTAATCCACCAATAGATTCATTACGTGAGAATAGGGTCATGTCTTTAAACACAAGGTTTGGGAATTTAGAAAATATTTTAGATGACAGACTAACAGAGCAAAAAAGTTATGTTTTGGAGTCCCCTGTGTTATCTAATTCACAGTTTAAAAAATTATTTGATATTTTTGACAAAAATGATGTCGAACAAATTGATATTACCTTTGATAAAAATGATCCGAGTAAAAATTTAAAAACAGAAATTGATAAAATTAGACAGGATGCTGAATTTGCTATTCGATCTGGCAAAAAACACCTTGTTGTCACTGATGAAAATATTTCAAAAGATAGATTAAGTATTCCAATCATTTTAGCTGTTGGTGCTTTACAATCGTACCTGGTTAAAAAAGGTTTGAGAAAATTTATTTCTCTTAATGTTAGATCATCTGAATGTTTAGATACACATTATCATGCAGTTTTAATAGGAGCCGGGGCAACTACTGTTAATCCATATTTAGCCGTAGATTCAATTTTTCAAAGATTTGAAAAAGGACTATTTGGAAAGTTATCGTTTGACGAATGTGTAAGTCGTTACATTAAATCTATTAATGATGGTTTATTAAAAATAATGTCTAAAATGGGTATATCAGTTATTAGTTCTTATCGAGGAGGATTGAATTTTCAGTCGTTAGGATTGAGTAGAGGTTTGGTTGCTGATTATTTTCCAGGTTTAGAGTCTAAAATTTCTGGGATCGGATTATCTGGAATAGAAGACATGATTAGAAAGCAGCATGAAAGTACTTTTGCTGAAAATATAATTACTTTACCAATAGGTGGTATTTATAAATATCGTCACGGTGGTGAAACGCACGCTTATCAAGCCAAGACCATTCATCTTTTGCAGTCAGCAGTAGGAAATGATTCTTATGATATGTTTAAAAAATATTCTGCCTTAATGAAAGATATGCCTCCAATTCATTTAAGAGATTTATTAGATTTTAGATCAAAAAAAGAATCTATCCCTTTAGATCAAGTTGAATCGGTAACTCATATTCGAAAAAGATTTGGTTCTGGAAGTATGTCAATGGGAGCGCTTTCAAAAGAAGCCCACGAAACTTTAGCGATTGCGATGAATCGAATTGGTGGCGCTTCATGTAGCGGTGAAGGTGGTGAGGATGAAAGCAGATTTGTACCACGAGAAAATGGAGATAACGCCAACTCAAGAGTAAAACAAATTGCTTCAGCAAGGTTTGGGGTAACAGCTAAATATTTAAATCATTGTAATGAGATAGAAATTAAAATGGCTCAAGGGGCAAAACCTGGGGAGGGAGGACAATTACCAGGTTTTAAGGTGACAAAAGATATTGCAAAACTTAGACATTCTACTCCAGGAGTTACATTGGTTTCTCCTCCACCGCATCATGATATTTATTCGATAGAAGATCTTGCTCAGCTTATTTATGATTTGAAACAAATCAACCCTACGGCAAGAGTTGGCGTTAAGTTAGTTGCTTCTGCCGGGATCGGAACCATTGCGGCTGGTGTAGCTAAAGCAAAAGCCGATATTATTTTAATTTCTGGTCACAATGGAGGAACTGGAGCGACACCACAAACAAGTGTTAAATACGTTGGTCTACCATGGGAAATGGGTTTAACTGAAACTAATCAAATTTTAACTTTAAATAATTTACGACACAAAGTTGTGTTGAGAACAGATGGTGGAATTAAAACAGGAAGAGATGTTGTTATGGCTGCTATGATGGGAGCAGATGAATTTGGTATTGCTACTACTAGCTTAGTTGCAATGGGCTGTATCATGGTTAGACAATGTCACTCTGATACCTGTCCGGTTGGAATATGTACACAGAATGAAGAGTTGAGAAAAAAATTTACTGGAACTCCAGAAAAAGTTGTAAATCTTTTTACTTTTATTGCTGAAGAGGTAAGAGAAATTTTAGCTGAACTAGGATTTAAAACGTTAGATGAAGTTATTGGCAGAACCGATTTATTAAGACAAGTTTCCAGAGGAGCATCTAACTTAGATGATTTAGATTTTAATCCATTGTTAGTTCAAGCGGACCCAGGTGACAATCCAAGATTTTGTAAAGATAAAATTCGAAATGAAGTACCTGACACTTTAGATAAACAGATACTCATAGACGCATTGCCAATTATTCAAAGCGGTCAAAAAACTGAATTAAGTTATACAATAAGAAATACGGATCGAACTGTAGGTGCAAGACTTTCATCTCACTTAGTTACAAATTTTAAAGATAAAGTTTTTTCAGAAAATCAAATTAAAATAAAATTAAGAGGATCTGCAGGACAATCTCTAGGAGCTTTTGGTGTTATTGGTTTACAATTTGAAGTTATTGGTGATTGTAATGATTATGTTGGAAAAGGATTGTCGGGAGCAACAATTGTCGTTCGACCTCCAAGAGTTAGTGAGTTGGAAACAGAAAAAAATACTATTATTGGCAACACTGTTTTATATGGAGCAACATCTGGTTATTTGTTTGCTGCAGGACAAGCGGGTGAAAGATTTTCCGTTAGAAACTCTGGAGCAACAGCCGTAGTAGAAGGTGTTGGTACTAATGCTTGTGAATATATGACTGGAGGCTGTTCAGTAATTTTAGGTGAAGTGGGAGATAATTTTGCTGCAGGCATGACTGGAGGCATGGCTTTTGTTTATGATCCTAGTAACAATTTGAGCAATGTAATTAATCCTAATTCTGTGGTTTGGCAAAGGGTAGAAACTGAATATTGGGAAAATACATTGAAAGAATTAATTGAAAAACATGTAGAAATGACTAGCTCAGATTATGCCAAAAAAATTATCTATAATTGGTCAGAAAATAAAAAAGATTTTTATCAAATATGTCCAAAAGAAATGCTAGATAAATTAGAAAATCCAATCACTTTTAAGGAGCTTGAAAAAAAAGCTGTCTAATTCGATTAAATTATTTTGCTTTGGATTTGGCTTATCGGCGCAGTATTTAGCTCGCCTATTAAATAAAAAAAATATTAAATTTGAACTATTTGGAACTTCAAGATCAAAAATTAATTTTAAAGATAAATTTATTCATCAGTTTTACTATGAGGATGATCACTTTGATAAAAATATCTTTTCAGTCCTTCAAAATGCCACACATGTATTAATTTCTACTCCTCCCCAATTAGAAAAAAAAATTATTCATTATTTTTTTGATACTTTGAAAAACAACAAAAATTTACAATGGTTGGGATATTTATCTTCCACAAGTGTTTATGGAAATCATCAAGGAGAATGGGTTAATGAAAATTCAAATACTAATCCAACTTCTGCTATGGGAATCAAAAGACTGGAGGCAGAAAAATTATTATTAGAAACAAATTTACCTGTTCGCATATTTAGACTTTCTGGAATTTATTCCAAAGAAAGAAATGTTTTACAAAGGTTGCAATTAAATCAGGTAAAAATACCCAAAAGTAATAATCAGCTATTTTCAAGAATCCATGTAGAGGATATAGCCGAAGCTCTTTTTTTATCTTTTACAAATTCTAAAAAAAACGAAATATACAATATTAGTGATGATCACCCGTGTGCTTACAAGGAAGTAATCGAGTATGCAGCACATCTTTTAAAAATAACTCAGTTAGAAGAAATTTCTATAGATGAAATGCAAAATGGACCTGGCAGAGAATTTTTTCAGGATAGTAAAAAAGTAAGTAATGATAAAATTAAAAAAATTGGACTTGTATTAAAGTATCCAAATTACAAGGAAGGCTTACAAAGTATTTTTGAACAATCTAAGTAATTGAGTTGCGATTAAACTTAAATCTTGTTTTGTGGACAAACTATGGTCTCCATTATTTTGAAAAAAAATTTGAGTATCTTTGGATATTAGTACTTTTGCTAGTTTAATAGAAAATTTTTCATTTACCGTTTTATCTTTAAGTCCATGAAATAAACGAATAGGAAAGTTGCATTGTATTTTTTTATTTAAGATTAATGATTGATTGCCACTTTCAATTAACTTTAATGTAATGGGGTAAAAATTATTATAGCTACTTGGCATTTTATAAATTTGTCCAGCACGGATTAGTTTCTTTACTTTTCCACTAAAATTTTTCCACATTATTTCTTTGGTAAAGTCAGGAGCGGAGGCAATTCCAATAAAACCGACAATTTTTTTTTTCACCTTTTTTATTAAATAAGAACCAATCCAAGATCCCATCGAAGATCCAATGATAATAATTTTTTTAGTTTTAATAATCGTTTCAATAATTTCTTTAGATTGAATTATCCAATCAGCAATTCCAAAGTCAGTAAATGTACCACTAGACTTGCCGTGCCCAGTATATTCGAATGCAAGAAATGAGATATTGGACTGTTTGCATATTTGTCTTATTTTTTTTACCTTGGCACCCGTTAAGTCAGACATTAAACCATGTAAAAAAACAACGGCTAATGGGTTTTTTCCTTTATTAAATTGATATCTAATTTTTTCCTTTTTTTTGGTGAGAAAAAATTTAGTTTGTAATTTATTCATAAGATGTGCAATTTTTTATCACAAACTCAATGATTAAAAAAATAAGATTATTACAAGTCATTCCCAACATGGGAATAGGTGGAGCAGAAACAGGCTGTAGGCACATTGCAGAACATGTATCGAGTCATGGTGAATTTTCTGCGATAATGACTACAGGCGGCAAACAATTAGAGCTTTTGAGCAAAAGTATAAAGGTTTTTAAATGGACCACATCCAAAAATATTTTTTTTATACTATTAAATATTTTTTATATTTTTT
>ERZ887851.976-NODE-976-length-26363-cov-12.449711_pt1 | contig 26363 bp, 24 predicted proteins | sample MGYA00521100_ERZ887851 | MGnify/ENA primary metagenome ERZ887851 (study PRJEB32303, sample SAMEA104408602) | aquatic metagenome | biome: Brackish water; feature: Pelagic; material: water | place: Baltic Sea | collected 2014-06-06T16:11:00 | depth 11,444 m ... | reverse complement strand
CGCAATGGTCATTGGATTTTAAGTCCAACGTGTCTACCAATTCCACCACTCGAGCCGGACTTAAATAAAAAAGAGCGAAAGACGGGATTTGAACCCGCGACCCTCACCTTGGCAAGGTGATGCTCTACCCCTGAGCTACTTTCGCTTGTGGTCTGCAAAAATAGTAAAATCCCACATTCTTAATCAAGATTTTCGCTAACTTTATTAATCTAATCCTAAAATCTTAATCATGACTGAAAAAGAATTACGCGTAAAAGCTAAAAAAATCGTCATCTTCAAGAGTCATCTTCTCACCTATACCCTATCCAATCTGATGTTTTTTGGAATAGATTACTTAGATAATGGTCATTTAAATTGGGCCTACTTTGTATTGTTGGGTTGGGGTGTAGGAATTATCTCTCATTTTATTAAGCTTAAGACATGGGGGATATTCTCCATCGAAAAAGAAATGGAACGTTTACGAAAATCTTCACGCTGATCAGCCGCTTATTTTAATTGGCGTTTGATTTCGCTGAGTTTCATCAAGGCTTCGATAGGAGTGAGGGTATCGATGTCCAAATCTTTGATCTCCTCTCGTAGGGTTTCCAAAAGGGGATCGTCCAAATTAAAAAAACTCAGTTGCATTTGGTCTTTACCCACTTTAAGCGTTTCCGCATTCGTTTCTAAGGTATGGGACTGCTCCAATCCTTTGAGTTTTTTGCTTGCCCTTCGGATTACAAATTCTGGCATACCCGCCATTTTGGCCACATGGATTCCAAAACTGTGAGCACTTCCACCCGGAACCAATTTTCGCATAAACAAAACTTTGTCTTCCAATTCTTTGACCGATACATTATAATTTTTGATCCTTATAAAATCATGAGTCATCTCATTCAGTTCGTGATAGTGAGTCGCAAAGAGCACCTTAGCTTTGGCGGGATGTTCATGTAAAAATTCGGCGATGGCCCAAGCGATAGAAATTCCATCATAGGTGCTTGTTCCCCTACCAATTTCATCCAAAAGAACCAAACTGTTCTCCGTAATATTATTCAAAATCGATGCCGTTTCATTCATCTCCACCATAAAAGTAGATTCGCCCATAGAAATATTATCGCTGGCCCCTACTCGGGTAAAAATCTTATCCATAACTCCCGTTTTCAGGGAGGCTGCTGGAACAAAACTTCCCATTTGTGCCATCAAAATCAAAAGAGCGGTTTGCCTCAATAGAGCCGATTTACCCGACATATTGGGTCCCGTTATCATGATGATTTGCTGTGTATCCGGATCGAGTACCAAATCGTTGGCAATAAAAGGCGTTCCCGGAGGCAACTGATGTTCGATCACGGGGTGCCGCCCTTCTTTTACCTCCAATACATTCGTGTCCAAAAACTCTGGACGTGTATAGTTGTGCTTGATCGCCAAGGACGCAAAACACCACAACATATCCAAATGCGCGACCGATCGGGCGTTCACTTTTAAAGGCTCTATATGGGCTTGTAATTCGACCAATAATGCCGAGTACAAACGGCTCTCTATCGACTTGATTTTTTCCTCTGCCCCCAATATTTTTGTCTCATACTCCTTTAGTTCTTCGGTGATATAACGTTCTGCATTCACCAAGGTTTGCTTTCTGATCCAATCCTCTGGCACCTTGTCTTTATGGGTATTTCTCACCTCTATGTAATAGCCAAAAACATTGTTAAAAGCTATTTTTAAGGAAGGGATTTGACTACGCTCGCTCTCCCTTTCCAGCATTTTATCCAAATGATCTTTACCCGATCTTAAAAGACCTCGGAGTTCATCCAGCTCGCTGTTCACTCCATCAGCAATAACTTCTCCTTTACTCAGCAATACAGGGGCATCTGGTTTCAAAGACGATCGAATCGACTCACTGATCTCCTTGGTATCCAAAAACCCTTTGGATTGTTCTTGCAATACCTTATCCGAATGATCGGATAAATAGGTTTTAATCTGATCGATTTCCTGTAGTGATTTACCCAATTGGACCAATGCCCGTGGGCTGATTTTTTGAGTGGCAATCTTAGCAATAATCCTTTCAATGTCAACCATTGAGTTTAAGTGATTGGCCATTTGATCAAAAGCGTCGTTGTCCTTCACCAATGCGGCTACCACATCCAAGCGTTGTTCAATTACACTCAAGTTCCTCTCCGGAAAGGCCAATCCATGCTTCAGCATTCTTCCTCCCATAGCGGTAAGGGTGTGGTCCAATACATCGATCAAAGCCACGCCATTAGGATTGGTGGATTGGAACAATTCTAAATTACGCATGGTGAAGCGATCCATCCAGACGTATTCCTCTTCAAATATCCTCTTGAGGGTGGTAATATGAGGGATCTTATTGTGATGGGCTTCCGATAGGTAGTGTAAGATCGCTCCAGCAGCAACAACTCCCGTTTCCATCTTTTCGATGCCAAAGCCTTTAAGCCCCACGGTCTTGAAGTGGGCTGTCAATTGCTCCAGCGCATAGGTACTTTCAAAAATCCAATCCTCTAAATAAAAGACATTGAACTGACCCCCCATCTGATCTGCAAAAGTTTTTTTGAATGGCTTGGACACCAAAACCTCTGTAGGTGCAAAATTTTGCAACAACTGTTCCATCTGCACTACAGTTCCCTCCGAAACCCAATAATCCCCCGTAGAGATATCCAAAAAGGAAATTCCTGTTTTGGAGGGTCCAAAATGCACTGCCGCCAAAAAGTTATTTTTCTTTTGCTCTAAAACCTCATCATTAAGAGAAACGCCAGGGGTAACCAATTCTGTGACCCCCCTTTTTACAATTTTTTTGGTGAGTTTAGGATCCTCCAATTGATCACAAATGGCCACCCTACACCCTGCTCTGACGAGTTTGGGCAAATAGGTATTCAAGGAATGGTAAGGGAAGCCGGCCAACTCGGTTTCGCTGGTGCTTCCTGCTCCTCTTTTGGTCAAGATGATACCGAGTATTTTGGCAGCCCGTACCGCATCGGCACCAAAGGTCTCATAAAAATCTCCCACTCGAAATAACAACAAAGCATCAGGGTATTTCACCTTGATCTGGTTGTACTGTTTCATTAAAGGAGTTTCCTTTTTCGACTTGGCCACCTACGAATTGGGTTTTTACGAATGTAATTATTAAAAAATTCTTGCAGGAATTGGGTTTTAAAATTTTGTTAACAAGCTCAGTGCCGGTCATTATTTACTAATTTTATAGCCATGCGGAAATTAAAAAACAGCGAACTGAATCGAAAATCGGTAGCGGCCTTTAAACAAGCCCCCAAGACTCCTCTAATCTTGATCCTTGACGATGTCCGCAGTCTCAACAACATCGGTTCTGTTTTCAGAACTGCTGATGCTTTTTTGGTGGAAAAAATCTACCTCTGCGGAATCACCGCAACCCCACCCAATAAAGACATTCACAAAACGGCTTTAGGAGCCACGGAGTCGGTAGATTGGGAATACCAAAAAGACGCCTCAGAAGTGGTCCATAAACTCCAGGCCCAAAACGTAAAAGTTTTGGCCATCGAACAAGCAGAAGGGGCTACTTCTTTAGAACAATTTGAGGTCGTTGAAAACAACAAATATGCATTTGTTTTGGGAAACGAAGTCAAAGGAGTATCCCAATCCACCATAGATCAATGCGATGGAGTGATCGTAATCCCTCAAGAAGGCACCAAACATTCACTGAATATCTCCGTGGCTACGGGAGTGGTTTTATGGGATTTTTATCAGAAGTTTAAAATGCTTTAATGCGCTGCAATACCAGCTGATAGTCCATTTCATTGTTTACAAAGTCAATATCCGTCAGATCAATGCTCATATGAGGTATCGTCTTTTCAGATTTAAGGAAATTTTGATACCCCAATTCAATCTCTTGCAGATAGCCCCTCCTAATATTTTGTTCATACGATCTGCCTCTACTTTTGATCTGAAGCCATACTTCTTCAATCGGTTTGTAAAGAAAAATGATCTTCTGTGGAACCTCCAATTGGGCTGATAAACGTTCGTAGTTTTGCTTAAAATCAAGGAAATCAGTCTTAGAAAGATTGATTTGGGCAAAAATTAAAGATTTGAAAAAGGAATGGTCGGCCGACCCAATTTTTTGCTTAAAATCACGAAACTGTCGAAACCGATCCTCTAAAAAATAATTTTCCAAAGGGAGTGCAAAACGCTGGGGTTGATCGTAAAATTTTTCCAAGTAGGGGTTTTGAGTAAAGTTTTCCAACAATTTTGGCACCCCATAATCTGATGCTATTTTTTGAGCAAGTGAGGTTTTTCCCACACCAATATTTCCCTCAAAAGCCAAAAATTGATCCGCATCAAACAAATCAGGAGCCCACTGGTGTAAAGGCATTTTATGGAGTTGGGAATGGTCTTTACAGATCTTTAACAAATCCTCCATACTTTTCCCCAAACCAGAGTGCACAAAACCCGGTTCCATTTCGCACATTGGAATCAAAATAAAGTTCCTTAATGCCAATCGGGGGTGAGGTAAAATCAGGCCTTCACTTTCCAAAACAAGGTCTTCATAAAAAAGTAAATCCAAATCAATATTCCGAGATATATAGCCGGATTGGACAGTTCTCACTCTGCCGAGTTTCAGCTCTATTTTCAATAATTGATCCAGCACAAGAGTGGGCGAGAGAGGGGTTTGAACCTCAATACAAGTATTGATAAATTCCGGTCCATCAAATCCCCAAGAAGGGGTCTTATAGAGCGACGACAGCTTGGTTAAAGTCCCGATTTTCTTTTGTATATGAACGACTGCCTCTTGAATGTTTTTTAGACGTTGACCCTCATTGGATCCCAGCGAAATATATGCTTTATTCATTTTAATCCTCCGCCTAAATTTCGTAAAACAATTCCACAAACCCTATCTTTGAAATAAAATATGTTGTCATGGATTTTTTCAAAAATTTTCTAGCTTCCTGTTTAGGTACCTTTGTCGCATTAGGGTTGATCAGCATTTTCTTTTTTATGGGTATCGCTTCAATAGCCACTGCTGTAAATTTTGAAAAGCTGGATCACAAACAAATCGGGGATAGCAGTGTACTGGAATTGGATCTAAATACCACTATATTGGACAGAAGCCCTGCCTTCAACCCATTCGAAAACTTTTCAGATTTTGGATCCGATGTAGCTGGTATGGACAAAATACTGGGCAGTATTGATAAAGCAAAAAAAGATGAGCAGATCAAGGGGATCATAATCCATTCGGGTAACATCAACTCAGGCTGGGTACAAGCACGAGAAATCAGAAATGCCTTGAAAGCTTTCAAATCGTCCAATAAATTCATCTATGCCCATTCCGATTATATGTCGCAAAAAGGCTATTACATCAGTTCGATTGCAGACAGTATATTCATGAATCCCGTAGGGATGATAGAACTTAAAGGGCTTTCTTCAGAGGTACTTTACTACGAAGATTTTCAAAACCAATACGGTGTCAAAATGGAAGTCGTACGCCATGGAAAATACAAAAGTGCGGTAGAGCCTTTTTTACAAGACCACATGAGTGAGGAAAACCGATTGCAAATTCAAAATCTGCTGGATGACGTCTGGGAAACCCTTAGAGATGAGGTGGCTGAAAGCCGAAAAATGTCTGCTCAAACCCTTGACGCTCTCACCGATGACCTTATAGTAAACAATGCCGAAGAGGCCTTAGCTCAGGGTATAATTGATGGATTGCTTTATAAAGAAGATTTTGAAAATAAAATCAAAGCAGCTTTAAGCGCAGACCCAAAGGAAAAACTGAATACCCTTGATTACAACAAAATGAATGTACGGATTCAAGAATACAATAAAGACATCAAAGACCGAATAGCCATCATCTACGCCCAAGGTCCGATTCTTTATACGGAAGGAAACGAAAACATCATCGGAAAAGAGGCCCTCAACAAAGCCTTTCAAGAAGTTGTAGAAAACGAAAATATCAAAGCGGCAGTCTTGCGTATTGATTCTCCAGGTGGAGACGCCTTAACCTCCGAAATCATCCTCCAAGCCTCCAGAGCCTTAGGGGGTGTAAAACCATTCGTAGTATCGATGGGCAATGTTGCCGCTTCAGGAGGTTATTACATCGCCTGTTTGGCCGATAAAATTTATGCCGATCCCATGACCATTACTGGATCTATTGGAGTATTGGCGGCTTTTCCAAACATCAGAGGCATGACCCACAAAATTGGAATCAATGCAGAACAAGTAACCACTCACGAAAATGCTATGGGGTATAGTGTTTTTGAACCCCTGAGTAAAGGCTTCGAAAAAAGTACCCAATCTGCTATTGAAAAAATATATTACACCTTCAAATCTCGTGTAGCCGAAGGAAGATCAATCGATATGAATACCGTCGAGGACATTGCCCAAGGAAGGGTTTGGTCTGGAAAAGATGCCTTAGAGGTGGGTCTGATTGATGCTTTGGGGGGATTGAATGAAGCCATCGCAGCCGCCGCCGAATTGGCCCAGCTGGAAACCTATAATATTGCGGATTATCCCAAATACGAAGACGATTTAGAAAGCATGATTTTGGATGCTTTTACTGAAGCCAAAACAAAACTGACACAACACCCCCTTGAAAAATTTGCCTCCGAATTTATCGAACTTAGCCAGCTGGAAGGAATTCAAACCAGAATTCCTTATTCGATAAAAATGGAATAAATGAAACCACAACATCGCGAACTCGCTGCCAAGATTTATCTGTATCTCGCCGCTTTGTTCATTACCTCACTGGTAGTGTCCAATCTTATTTTTCAAAAGTTTTTTTATTGGTATCCTTTTGAAGGAGAACTCTTTGGAAGCCGTTTGTTTGAGCTTTCTGTCGGGATTTTACCCTATCCCCTCACCTTTTTGATCACCGATTTGATTTCAGAAATTTATGGGAAAAAAGCAGCCAACCGAGTCGTCATTTCAGGAATTTTTGCTTCATTCTTTTCTATGGGAATAGTATTGATTGCGGACTTTGTTCCTGCCATGAACAGCTCACCTGTTGACGATGCCACGTTCACCAAGGTATTTTCCCTTTCCCCTATTGCCGTCTTGGCCTCCATGATGGCCTATCTTTTGGCCCAATTTGTTGACATCAGAATTTATCATTTTTGGAAAAAACTGACTCAGGGTAAAATGCTGTGGTTGAGAAATAACTTTTCTACTTTTGTCTCACAATTTTTAGATACCTTTTCTGTAGTCCTACTGCTTTCCCTATTCGGGATTTTACCCTGGGATTTATTTGTTGGATTGGTATTGTCGGGCTTTGTCTTCAAAGTGATTGTAGCCGCTTTAGATACCCCTCTGCTTTATTTATTTGTGGGGATATTCAGAAAAAAGTTTGACCTAAAAAGGGGGGAAGAAATAAGATTATAAAATGGAAGAAACAAGCCTAACCCGAATCAATAAATACCTGAGTGAAATTGGCTATTGCTCCCGCAGAGAAGCCGATAAATTGATTGATGCCGGAAGGGTTTGGGTCAATGGGAAAAAAGCCGAAATGGGGATCAAGGTCAGCCCAGAAGACCAGATCACCGTCAATGGAGAGGCGCTGAATCCCCCCAAAAACAAAAATGTTTATCTGGCTTTTAACAAACCTAAGGGAATTGTTTGCACGACCGATACCCATGTAGAAAAGGACAACATCATTGATTTTATCAATTATCCCAAGAGAATCTTTCCTATTGGCCGATTGGACAAGCCCAGTGAAGGGCTCATTTTTCTTACCAATGATGGGGACATTGTCAATAAAATACTGCGAGCCCGAAACAACCACGAAAAAGAATACCTCGTTACGGTCAACAAACCCATCACCAATGATTTCATCCAAAAGATGGGAAACGGAGTGCCTATATTAGATACCGTTACCCGAAAATGTTTTGTAAAACAGACCCATAAAAATCAATTCAGAATAATTTTAACCCAAGGATTAAACCGACAAATACGAAGGATGTGTGAGTATTTGAACTACCGAGTTACCGACCTGAAAAGGGTTAGGATTATGAATGTAAAACTGGACGTAAAAGTGGGAAAATGGCGGTACCTCAAACCCGAAGAACTTAAAAAACTTAATCAGTTGTTGGGAGAATCCTCAAAAACTGAAAATTAACCGATAAAAATCTCCACCACTGTCCCTTCATTGGAACGGATGTTGTAAACGGTTTGGTCTTCAAAAAGTAAATACTGACCCTTGATCCCTTTCAGTACTCCTGTGTAGGTGTTTTCTTTCTCCAAGTTTAAACTTTTAACCTTTTCTGGGTACTGCAAAACGGGGAATTGTAATTCGCTCACCTTTTGATCCCGAATGATATAGGGTTTTAAATCTTTGGGAAGCCCCTCTTCCGCCAGATGGATCGATTCCTCCCAAGACACCTCTTCAAACTCGTTTTGCAACATTTTACGCCAGTGGGTCTTATCCGAAAAATATTCTTTCAAACTCACTTCGGCCACTCCAGCCAGATATCGATTGGGCACTTCCAAAATTCCAATGGCTTGATGAGCCCCCTGGTCAATCCATCGGGTAGGAATCTGACTTTTTCGTGTAACTCCAACTTTGAGGTGACTGCTCAGCGCCAAATAGACCCAATGGGGTTGCAATTGTACTTTTTTTTCGTAGTCCAAATCGCGATCCTCTTCACCCAAATGGGCTTTGCTCAATTCGGGGCGCATAACCCAGTCTCCGGCCGAGGGAATTTCAAAAAAACAACTTTTGCAAAAACCTTGTCTAAAAAGGGGTTTCAAAGCAAGGCAACTCAAACATTGAGTCCCCGCAAAATCAATTTTGAGGGTTTGGTCCAAAAATTGGTTCATCTCCAAATAGTCATTTTCTAAATTGAGAAAATAACGAATAGGATCCCCTATTTCGGTAATCATTTTCTTTAAAACTCCTTTGAACATCTTGAAACGAAAGTTTTATATTTATAGTCTAAAGATACATTTTTCTTATGCCAATTCCCCTTTTCAACTCTGTCGCCTCCTGGTTCCTTAAAAAACGAATTCATCAAATGGAATTGTTTATGAAATACCCCAATGAGGTACAGCAGGAAGTGCTATACGGTCTTTTGAACAACGCCTCAAAAACAGAAGTAGGGAAAAAATACGATTTTCAATCCATTAAAAATTATGACGATTTTAAAAACCGAATGCCTGTGGTAGGCTATGAGGATATCGTGGATCAAATAGAACGGTGCAGAAAAGGAGAGCAAAATATTTTCTGGGCTACCCCCATCAAATGGTTTGCCAAATCCAGTGGCACCACCAATGCAAAAAGTAAATTCATCCCCATCAGTAATGAGTCCTTAGAGAAATGTCATTACAAAGCCGGAAAAGATATGCTTTCCATTTATTACAACAACAATGAGAATGCTCAAATATTGGCGGGCAAGTGCCTCCGCTTAGGCGGCAGTAGCGAATTGTATCACCATACCGATACCTCTTTTGGAGACCTCTCAGCCATTATCATTGACAATCTTCCTTTTTGGGCAGAACTGGGCAGTACGCCCAGCCAAAAGGTATCTCTAATGTCCGAATGGGAAAGCAAAATGGAGGCCATCATCAACGAAACAATAGGAGAAAAAGTAACCAGTTTGGCTGGTGTCCCCTCATGGATGTTAGTTTTACTGCAAAATGTACTGAAAAAAACCAAGAAAGCCACGATCACCGAAGTATGGCCCATGATTGAAGTTTACTTCCACGGAGGGGTGAGTTTTCATCCCTATCGGGCACAATTTGAAAAATTATTTAAAGGCTCTGACCTTAACTTTTTTGAAATTTTTAATGCCTCAGAAGGGTTCTTTGGGATGCAAGATCAAAATCAATCCCAAGAGCTTTTGCTGATGCTGGATTACGGTATTTTTTATGAATTTATTCCCATGGATCAAATGGATCGGGAGGAGACTGAAGTCATCATTCCCCTCAGCGAGGTTGAACGGGCTAAAAATTATGCCATGGTCATCACCACCAATGCGGGTTTGTGGCGTTATAAAATTGGTGACACCATAAAGTTTACTTGTTTGAATCCCTACCGAATTCAAATTACTGGGCGCACCAAAAGCCACATCAATGTATTTGGAGAAGAGTTGATGATTGAAAATGCAGAAATGGCCCTCAGCAAAGCCGCCAAAGTAATGAATCTCGATGTGGTAGACTATACCGCTGGCCCCATCTTTATGGAAGCTAATAAAAAAGGGGGACATCAATGGTTGATTGAATTCAAAAATCCACCCAAGAACAAAGCCAAGTTTATTGAGCTTCTCGATCAATTTTTGAAAGACGAAAATTCGGACTACGAGGCCAAAAGATATAAAGACATGGCCCTTGCCCCTCCTCAATTAAATATAGCCAAAAAAAATCTTTTTTACAATTGGATGGCAGAAAAGAATAAATTGGGGGGACAACACAAAGTCCCCAGACTCTCCAATAAAAGAGATTTCTTGGAAGAACTATTAAAAATAAACGGGTAGAAGTTTAGGAAACAACTTTCAATGCAGGCAATTCTATCTTGGCCAACCTTTGTTCTGCATAGGTTTTGTTTACTTTCAAGGTCTTGACCTCCGATTCAGGTAATTCAAACATGGCTTCATTCAATACGGATTCACACAAGGATCGAAGACCTCTTGCACCCAACTTATATTCCAATGCCTTATCTACAATAAAATCCAACGCCCCTTGGGTAAAGGATAATTCGATTCCATCCATTTCAAAGAGTTCGATGTATTGTTTTACCAATGCATTTTTGGGGAGGGTCAGTATGCTACTCAGCGTTTCTTTATCCAGAGGATTCATATAGGTCAATACGGGCAATCTTCCAATAATTTCGGGGATCAACCCAAAAGACCTAATGTCGCGCGGGGTAATGTATTGCAGAATATTCTCGGAATCTACTTTTTCCATCTCCTTGTTGGTGTTATACCCTATGGCTTGCAAATTCAGACGTTTATTGATGGCGCGTTCGATGCCATCAAATGCACCTCCCGCTATGAACAAAATATTGGACGTGTCCACTTCAATAAATTTTTGATCGGGGTGCTTTCTCCCCCCTTTGGGAGGAACATTTACAACCGTGCCTTCCAACAGCTTGAGAAGGGCTTGTTGTACCCCTTCACCCGACACATCACGGGTAATGGAGGGATTGTCTCCCTTACGGGCAATTTTATCGATCTCATCTATGAACACAATTCCATTTTGCGCCCGCTCCACATCGTAATCTGCCGCTTGAAGTAAACGGGTAAGAATACTTTCAACATCTTCTCCAACATAGCCTGCCTCAGTCAATACGGTAGCATCAACTATTGCTAAAGGCACTTTGAGTAATTTCGAAATGGTTTGTGCCAAAAGGGTTTTTCCTGTTCCAGTTTGACCCACCAATATCACATTACTTTTTTGAATCTCAACATCGCTTGGGGTCTTAGCATGATTGATTCGCTTGTAATGATTGTAAACGGCTACAGAAAGTATTTTTTTGGCTGACTCTTGGCCAATGACGTATTGGTCCAAAAAAGCTTTGATTTGTTTGGGAGGATGCAACTCTACATCAAACTTCTTCTCTTCCTTTTCCAAGGAAGTTTCTTCTTTTACAATACCATGGGCTTGAAGAATGCATTTGTCACAAATGTGTGCATCCAAACCTGCAATAAGCAATTGGGTTTGAGGTTTGGCACGGCCACAAAAGGAACAGTTTAATTCTTCTTTGCTCATCGCATTTTATTTTACGCTACCCAAAACTTCGTCAACCATACCATAGGCCTTGGCTTCCTCAGCCTTCATCCAATAATCACGGTCACTGTCTTGGTTGACTTTTTCTAAACTTTGACCCGATTGTTGGGCAATGATTTCATACAACTCAACTTTGAGTTTTAAAATTTCTCTAGCCGTGATTTCGATATCTGAGGCTTGTCCTTGAGCTCCTCCTAAGGGCTGGTGAATCATAACTCTCGAATGAGGCAACGCAGAGCGTTTCCCCTTTTCTCCAGCACAGAGCAAAACTGCCCCCATAGAGGCAGCCATTCCCGTACAGATCGTAGCGACATCGGGAGTAATGAACTGCATGGTATCGTAAATCCCCAATCCCGCATACACTCCTCCTCCAGGAGAATTGATGTACATCTGAATATCACGCTTGGCATCGGTACTTTGTAAAAACAATAACTGGGCTTGGATCACGTTGGCTACACTATCATTGATTGCCGTTCCCAAAAACATAATCCTGTCCATCATCAGTCGTGAGAAAACATCCATTTGGGCGACATTCATCTGACGCTCTTCTATGATATAAGGCGTCATACTACTCACAATCTTGTCGTAGTACATAGAATTGATCCCGTGGTGTTTGGTTGCAAACTCCTTAAACTCTTTTCCGTAATCCATTTATATATTTATTTATCTAAAATTAATCAAAAAATCAGGCCCGACCATAAGCCTCTTTCACAAATGCATCGAACGATAATTTTTTCTTTTTAAGGGTGAGGTTGGATTTGTAAAATTCTAAAAGCTTTTTACTCATCAATTGTTCGGACAGTCTTCGCGCTTCCTCTTGATTTGACATGACCCGGGCGACAATACCTTCCAACTCTTCGTCGGGCAATCCCGTCTGACCGTATTGCGCCATTTGCATGACAATCATCTCTTTGGCGAAATTCTTGAGCTCTTCAAATTTGATTTGAAGATCGTGATCGGTAATGATTTTTCCTTCGATCAATTGGTACCGGATTCCTTTCTCTGATCGATCGTACTCCTCAGCTGCTGCCTCAGCAGTCAAGGGGTGTTCTCCTGAGTTTTGCATCCATTTTTTTAGAAAGGCAGCAGGCAAATCGAACTTGGTCTTTGCGACCAAATACTCCGTTACATCGTTGAGTAGTTTTTGATCGGATTGCTGCTCAAACTGTTTTTCAAGACCTTCCATAATTTTTGCTTTCATCTCCTCTTCGGATTTCACTACATCGGGTCCGTAGATTTTATCGAAAAACTCTTGGTTCATTTCTGCCATGACACGCTCATTGATCTCTTTGAGGTCGAAAACGATTTCACCTTCAATTTCTTTCAGTTGGGCAACCGAAACACCCAGTATACTCGAAGCAGTAGCGTCGTCTTTGAATAATTTTTTGAATTTCAATCGAACGATATCTCCTACTGTGGCTTTTTCCAATGCGGATACATTCGACCTTCCTTTGATCTGACCCAAGTCGAAGGTATGGGTGGTTTCAATTGCTGCAGCTTCATTTTTGATGACCGCTGTAATTTCAAAATCCCCTTTGGCCTGTTTTTGAGCCACCAATTTACCAAATTGTTTACGGTAGTGTTTGATTTGGTCATTAATCATCGTCTCACTGGCCGTGATTTGATAATGGATCACTTTATTCTTTTCGTTGAGTTTTACTTCAAATTCGGGAGACAATCCCAATTCAAAATCAAATGAAAATTCATGAGCATTCCAATCCAAATCTTCATTCATTACCGGCAATGGGTTACCCAGTATATTGAGCTTTTCATCCCTTAAGTATTGTTCCAAGTTTTGTTGTAACAACTTATTGACTTCGTCTGCAATAACAGCCGTTTCGTATTGCTTTTTGATCATACCCATGGGCACATGACCCTTCCTAAAACCAGGGATATTGGCTTTTTTTCTGTAATCCGAAAGTACGTTTTTGACTTTATCATCAAAATCATTGCGCACTATATATATAGTAATAAGAGTATTGAGGGCACCACTGTCTTTCCGTGAAATCTTCATATGAATTGGCAAAAATATGGGCGCAAAAATACATTTTTTATACTGGTTTGACAAGTAGTTTCGCCAACATACTGCGATGAATGTAACGAATGTTGAGAGGAATTGTAGATAAATTAAATCTATTTGGTTTGTTTTTAAAATATTGTTTTAAATTTGCAGCCCTAGAATTAATAATCAGGAGGTCGGGAACCTCCACAAATTAATGTGATATGCCTGTAAGAATAAGACTTCAACGACACGGAAAAAAAAACAAACCCTTTTATTGGATCGTAGCGGCCGATAGCCGTTCCAAAAGAGACGGTCGTTATTTAGAAAAAATCGGAATTTACAATCCTAATACCAACCCTGCCACTGTCGAAGTTGACGTTGATCAGGCAGTAAAATGGTTAGAAAACGGTGCTCAACCTTCGGATACGGCCAGGACTTTATTGTCTTATCGCGGTGCCATGATGAAATTTCACCTCAACGGTGGAGTCAGAAAAGGAGCCTTTTCTGAAGATGAAGCCGAAAAGCGTTTTGAAGCTTGGTTGGAAGAAAAACAATCCAAAATTCAAGCCAAAATAGAGGGCTTAGATAAGGATAAAGCCAACGATTTGGCCCAACGTATGGAAGCGGAAAAAGCTGTAAATCAAAAAAGAATGGCCGACTTAACCGCTGAACCCGAAGCCGAAGTAACTGCTGAAACTGAAAATACAGAAGCCCCCGAAGTGAGTGCAGAGGCTATCGCTGAAGAGGCTCCATCGGCCGAAGCCGAAGCCCCTGAGCAAGAGGCTACTCCTGAAGCAGAGGCTACTCCTGATGTAGAGGTTGCTCCTGAAGCAGAGGTTGCTGTCGAAGAAGCTCCTGCCGAAGCAATCGCATCAGAAGAAACTCCAGCTGCTGTTGAAGAGTCCAGCACAGAAGAAACGTCCGCAGAAGAAGAGGAAACCAAAGAATAATTACTTCTTCTCCCTCTCATTATGTTGAAAGAAGATTGTTTCTTTTTGGGAACTATTGTCGGTAAATACAGTTTTAAAGGCGAAATTCTTGCCAAATTGGATGCCGATCAGCCCGAGAGTTATTTGAACATCCAATCTATTTTGGTGGATACCCCTCAAGGACTGGTCCCCTATTTCATCAACCGCAGTCGGTTGCACAAATCATCTCTGCTCCGTATAAAATTTGAAGGAGTAGATTCAGAAAGTGAAGCCGAAGCTCTGCTTAAAAAAGATTTATTTCTCCCCTTAGAGATGCTTCCCCCGCTGAGTGGAAATCAGTTTTACTATCACGAACTGACTGGATTTTATGCTATTGACCAGTTTGATGCCCCTATTGGTACCGTCAAAACTGTCAATGACTCCGGCCCTCAGCCTTTGTTTGTTATCGATGCCGATGGAACAGAAATTCTGATTCCCGTCCATGACAACTTTATCCATCATCTGGACAGAAAGGAAAAAAAAATTCACCTCAATTTGCCGGAGGGATTATTAGACATCTTTAAATAATTTCTAAAAGTCGATTACAAACCCAATAGAGGGAATCGGAATGTTATCCCTGTTTTGGGTGTTAAATTTGACCAAACTTTTAGGATAAATCACCATTCCTTCAGGGGTTCTGTTGAGTGCATAATCGTCCGGTCTTGGAACGGTTTGCATCAAGAAGTTTTGAAGTTCAAAATAAAAATTGAAAGAATAGCGTTTGAAATTCCATTTTTTATCAAAACGAATATCCGCCAAATTGAAAGGATCTAACTTTTCATTACCCAATTGGTCATAATCCAGAATGAGCTCGGGGTAGGTCTGAGTCGATGCATTCTCATCGACGGGGACGTAGGGAGTTCTTCCAGAAAATCGCCACCGAGCACTGATCTCCCAATTTCTTTTTAGTTTATAACCCCCCGAAAAGGAAATCAAATGACGGCTGTCCCATACCGAAGGTAAATAATTGCCGGTGAGCGTGGTAAATTGACTGTGAAAGTAAGTGTATGCAAAAACACCATAAAAGTTTTGTGTCAACTTTTGTTGGTATAAGGCTTCCATGCCATAGCTTCTGCCTTTTCCGTTACTGTTGATGGCCTCATTCCCCAATACCTCAAAACCGCCACCTTTATTGGCCAATGACGCACCGTCGAGTATCGAAATAGGATACTGACTGTATTTTTTATAAAACCCTTCCAAGGTGATTCTGGACGCGTTTCCAGGGGCATACTCAAGCCCCATCACAAGATGATCGCTTTGGGTGTATTGAGCGCTTTTATTTATAAATATACTCTGACTGTTCTGATAACCCAACATGGTATAGGTGGGTATTTTGTAATACCTACCCGCCGAGGCATTGATCTTCCAGTTTTGATCTTCTGTCAAACTATACGTCAAAGCCATACGGGGTGAAAAATTATCCATCAAAGTCGATCCTTCAGAGTAGGTGTCGGCATCAAATCGAAAACCAAAAGAAACCCCCAAGTTGTCTTCAAAAAATTTTCGCTCTGCTTTGGCAAATAATCCGTATTTCACAAAATCGATTTTTGTGCTGTAATCAAAATTATCGAGAGCTCTTTCGGTATCGTTACCGTAGTCGGAATATTGAATATTGGTTCCTGCGGCTACTTTCCAGGAGTCAAGATAATGTTGGGTCAAGTATCTGAGCTTGGTTTCCTGTTCGTAGGAATCGTTCTGAAATATCAGACCTGTTTTTTGGACATTGTCTCGGTATCTCGAAAAAATATTTTGCAATCTGTTGGTGCTCAATGAAGTAATCATCAACCCCCTACCATTCTTATATTTTCTTTTCCAGGACAATCCCATGGTTATGGTTTTTTGTTCTATGATAGGGGCCTGTTCTGCTGTAGTTTGTTGATCTGTTTTAAAATCCTTTTGGGGCTCTATTGAAAAATCGTCTAAGGTTCCCAAACCCAGAAAAATCAAAGTATTATAAGCGTCTATTTCGTGATTGATTTTCCACTGATAATCCCAGTAATCGGGACGAATGGACAAACCAATCAATTCGAAAATAAACTGTAAATAACTTCTACGCACAGAAAACAGCATAGTGGTTTGAGCAGGTTGGTCTTTATTTTTTCTAAACAGTGGCCCCTCCAAAGTCAAAGCGGCTTCGCTGGCTCCAAATCTAAAATTACCGCCAAAACGATTGGGATTGCCTTCTCTTTGTTCAAAAGACAATACTCCCGATAAAGGATTGTCAAATTCTGCACCAAATGCAGAACTGGAAAGTGTTACTTCCCTGATGAAAGAAACATTAAGCATTCCCACTGGCCCCCCAGCACTTCCTTGGGTACTGAAATGATTGATGTTGGGAATCTCAATACCGTCCAAATAATAAACAGACTCATTGGGCGCTCCTCCCCTGATGATGATATCGTTTCTGAATCCTCCTATCGAAGGAGAAATTCCAGGCATACTTTGGATGACTTTGGTAATATCATTATTTCCTCCAGGATAGGTTTCAATTTCTACCGCAGAGAACGTTTGGGTGGACAATGGGGTCTCTACAGAGGTTCTAAAAGGACTCTGGAAAATCACTACTTCCTCCAATTCGTTGGACGATTCCTCAAGTAAAATTTGGAGGGGAGGGGTTCCAAAAGCCTTTACAATGACATTGAAAACCGTTTGAGATTTATAGCCCAAGTGGCTGACAATCAGATTATAGGTTTGGGCAGGAACGTCCGTAAAGTTAAAATAACCTTCCGCGTTGGTCGCAACCCCCAGGGTAGAACCCTCCAGGATGAGACTTACCCCCTCAATGGGCAATTGCGTTTGTTGGTCTAAAATTCTGCCACTGAGTTGACCCGCATTTTGAGCAATCAACAAATAGGTCGTCAGAGAAAACAGTAATGTGGAATACAACTTAAGCATTACTTTTTTGGGTAAAAATAACTTAAACTTATGACTCGAATTTGTTTTTTGTTTAAATTTTTTTATAAAAGATTAAACTGATGTGATTATATTTGAAGCAAATATTAAATATCATGGAAAATAAAAGAAGAGATTTTTTAAAAAACGCTTGTGCTCCCGTTGTTTTTTCAATGTTCGGCATTTCCATGCTTGAAGCCTGTAGCTCAAGTGACGATGATGATTTTGATACTAATACATCCAACAATAATAACGGAAATTCGAACAATAGTGGCGACAGTGCCGTAAGCATTGATCTTAGCAGTTCTGGTTTTTCAAATTTAACCGAAGTTGGTGGATGGATGAATTACACCAGCCAAAATATGTTATTGTTAAGAATCAGTACCACTGAAATTAGAGCTTTTAGCAATGTGTGTCCTCATGCAGGGGCCAACAATCAGTGGTCTCACAAAGATTCAAAATTCACTTGTAGCAATCACAACCGTTCCTTTAATGACGATTGTTCCGGTTCTGGTCTAAAATTGACCTGTTATTCTACCAGCATTAAGGGCAATACACTGACCGTGACCCGTTAGTTGAGGGTATCCTCTACTTCCTTATTTTGTTTCTTATCCCTTTTGGGATTTTTTTGGGAAAGGGCTTCTTCTTCTAAAAGTCTTTTTTCTTCGTTTTTTGCATCAAACTCGGCTCTGAGCTCACTCAGTTCTGCGCTGTTGATCTGCTCTTGATCTGGCGCTTGCAAGGCCACATCGTCTTTGGAAAAATGGGCTTTTTGAGTTTGCTTCCTCCTGATTTCTTTAGCCGCTTTGAGGTTGAAATATACACCGCGATCAATCATTTTATTGGCTACATAATTTTCCTTTTTGGCTTTATCCCATCGCACAAAAACAAACCCTCCATTAACACTGTCCAATTTTACCCTAAAGACTCGGGCCTGGTTGGGTAAGGTTTGATAAATCTCAATTTTTTCTGGGACATAGCCTGCAATATCAAGTAAATCCTCTACAAAAAACTGTTGTCCTTGGGCAGAGGGATCGTTCAGAGGCTCAAGATATTCTTCATATTCCTGACTGAAAACCGATAGTTGTCCCCCCAAAAAAAATAAAAGCAAGAAAATAATCTTCATAGAATCAATGTTGAATTTTGATTTGTAACATCACATTTCTACCCATTTCGTCCGCGTAAAACCGCAATCGATCGAGGTAATTTCTATAGGATGCATTCAGCATATTTTCAAAGATAAGAGATAAACTGATTTTGTCGGTAAAAAAGGGATAAGGTCCCCAGTGGAGCTCCATCCCTAAGTCATGGTAGGCTGAGGGAGGACTGCTAATATCGACAAGCTTGTTGACGACAGTGCCCTTTTCCAGCACCTCTATCACAAAATTGGTATCGGGAAATTGATTTTGTCGAAAAACATTTTTACTGGTCCATCCCACAACAAATGACTTCCATCGGGGGATTGTAAACTGAACGTGATTCCTTAAGGTCAGGGGAGGGATATTGATCAAGGAGGTTCCAGTGCTGCGGTTGACTGCTTCAATCCATGAAGTACTGTGCGTCAAACGAATGGTGTTATGGATCGAATAGGAAAGATCAAGATCAAAACCTTTGAGCGTTGCGTCAACCGACTTGTACTCCCAGTAAGGAAATGCACCTCTAATTGTTTGCTGTATTCCTTCAGGTTCTATGATGATATAATTTTGAGCTAAAGTCAGATATGGACTAATATTGTATTGAAACGTACCCTTCTTTTTTTCAAAATTCAACACCATCTTTTGGGTAGTCTCTTGGCTCAAAAAAGGATTACCGTACTCTATAGTGGCCAGGGCGTGGTGCAACCCATCACTAAACATTTCTGAAATGTCGGGAGCACGTTGGGTGAAATAAAAATTAAACCCTAAGGCTTGAGAGGAGCCGATGTTGAACTTTATCCCTCCGTTAAAAGAAAGGTTGTTAAAAACTACATTTCGCTTGACCAGCTTTTGATTTGAAATTTCGCGAATGACAGAGGATCCAAAGGCTTGTTCATAATTTCGGGCCTCCCATAAATCATTGTCATAAAACTTTTGAACTAAATAGTCTTGGCGTTCCCATCGCATTCCAAAATCATAATTAAAGTCGTTGGAAGGGGTAAAAGTGGCGGTAAAATAACTTCCATATCTGTATTTTAGATAGTCAGGAATCAGACGTTTCACTTTGGTTTCAGGATTGGAATAATTGTCTTGTATCTGAAGAAAAATACCCGTATCAAATACATAAGAGGACCTATTCCACTCATAATTAGAATTAAAAGTGTGGGTATTCAAAAGTAAATCTATCGATGCATTACTCTTATTATCCCCCCTTCTGACATCAAATTCTTTGCGATGATTTCTTTGCCAACTGTAGCGTGCGGTCCATTTTCCATTGGACTGATTTCTTTTTGTGTATTGAAAGCGGGTGGTATGGTGTTCGTTTTTTTGTTTGGGCGGATTCAAATCATATCCAAAGGGATTGATGACCAAAGGAACATCACTTTCAATGGCCCTCAACAAATCCTTGACATTACCAATATGAGAACTTCTGAGAATACCGAGTTCATTGCTGAAAAAGCTATAGCCCATTTTCCATTGGCTTAGAATTTTATTTCGACCCAAAGAAAAGGAGAAATTATTTTCTGTATTTCCAGTATTGGAAAGTATATAATCTGGTGCTGTGAAATCCCCATTCTTCTTAATGGTTCCTTGAATTTTAAAAAAATTCCCACTTGGGTAGGACTTAACCCAGGAAGTGATGAGGTTCAATCCTCGTCCATTGGTCATCCCATTGAATATGGTTTTTCCGTAAAGCGAATCTCCAATTTTGGGAGGTTTGGATTCCAAAACAATCACCCCGCCAGGGGTATCCCCTGTAAACTTTAATGTTCCTGCCCCTTTAATCAGACGAATGTTTTCAAATGCGTTTTGATCGACGTTAGGAGCATGGTCTTGACCCCATTGTTGATTTTCCAACAGCACACCGTCGTAAACGATGCCCACACGGCTGCCAAACATTCCATGAATGACGGGTTTTACAATACTATTTCCACTTTTTAGGGTATTGACTCCACTGATTTGTTCGAGTGCAACGGCTAAACCTCGATTACTGTATTGATCTCTTTGCCTTTCGGTGAGTGAAAAAGCCTGGGCTGTTGAAGATAGTTTTTTGAATTGGCTTTGGGCCACAATTACTTCCTCCAAGGATTCGATGTGGTGCTCCATAAATAACTTGAGGCGGACGGATTTTTTTAGATCGATCTCTTGAATAAGATCTTCGCAATTGAGGTGTGTGATTTTTAGGGTCAGTTTTCCCGAACACTGGTTCTCAAACACAAAGACTCCATGGACCGAGGAAATCGCAGTTTGATGGGTATCCAACACTTCTACTAAGGCCCCCTCGATAGGCGAATTCTCATGTAGGTCAACAATTTTGACCGTGAGTTTCAGGTTACAATCTTGTGAAAAAACAAAAGCAGTGCCCACAACTAAGAATGTGAGCACAAGCTTGTAAAATCTACTATAGAAATCAATCATAACATTCATTATTCCACCTCTACGTAGAAATCGACCTCAACGTCAGTTTCCCCTCCAATTTCCACTGGCGTTGAACCCGTTTTAGAAGTAGGTTCGTGAATCAAGTAAACCTTAATCTCACCCATTGTTGGCGCCGATGTTTTCCATACAGTTTTTAAAAAAACAGGTTTTCCACTGCTGTCTTTGATGTCGTCGGCAGAAGCAGTAATGGCAATGCCGCTCAATCTGATGATTTCATAAAAAACTTGATGCTCGTCGGCTTCTTCTTGAACTTCTTCTGTAATATTCTTGATATCGGAGGGGTTTGAAGTATTGTAAAAAGATACCTCCACCTCATAGGTCGAATGGCTGTCGAGTGCTATACGAGGTTCATCTTGAGCGTCCTCATGATGGTCATTACTATGGTAAAGCACTGGAGTACTGGATCCCTCTTTTTTTACACTTAATGTGACACGGGTAATTACTTCTTCTTCATGGATCTGCTTTGGCTCACTGTCTTTGGAACAGCCCAGAGCAAAAAATACCGCGTACAAAGTGACGGTTTGTTTTATGTAATTGATTTTTAACATGATCTTCAAATTTAAACTGATGTTGAACCGCTTCACTCCTATGGTGGAGTGAGCGAACTGAAAGGCTTACGGGAAAAAATCAAGCTGCAGGCGGCCCCCGAAGCAGTTCAAGGGGGTCCACTGAAAAAGAATATCTAAGGTAATAGGCCGTGATTTTCTTTTGATGGGCAAGCGGCACCACCAAGCTTTCAAATGGGTCAGAAATCTCAATACTGGGGGCAAAATGATAATCCAAAACATTGCAATCCAGAACAATTTCATGAAGGTGAGTCTCCGAAATTTCACAGCTTGTGTGGTTGTGGTCTTCAAAAAGATGATAAAAGGAACCCCAATAGGGTAACATGAGGACACCCGTCAAAAAAGAGGACAACACTATTTTCTTCACATTAAACGACATAAGTCTTTGAAGATATCTCTATTTCAAAGATAACGATTAATCTTTAATTTTGGATATTTGTTCATTACAATAAAAATATGAAATCGAAAAACGCTTTTACCCTTCTATTATTCTCTTTGACTTTGATCATGAGTTGCGAGTCAACTCCAAAAAAATCAAAAATAAATGTTGTTTCCAAAGAGCCGCCAAAAGGAATGGTTTTGATTCCCGAGGGAACTTTTATGATGGGCAGTGTGGGGCCCCAAGCCAGAGAGGATGAGGGACCCGTTCACCGGGTTAAAGTAAATGGTTTTTGGATCGATGAAACCGAAGTTACCAATGCCCAATTTGCGGCTTTTGTTGAGGCTACGGGCTATATAACCACTGCCGAAAAACCCGTGGACTGGGAAGAAATGAAAAAGCAGCTTCCTCCCGGAACCCCTAAGCCCCACGACTCTCTCCTACAAGCTTCCTCCTTAACTTTTAAACCCACCAATGGTCCAGTGGACTTGAACAATTATGCCGCATGGTGGGAATGGAAACCCAAAGCCGACTGGCGTCAACCCCGAGGAGAAGGAAGCAGCATTGAGGGCAAAGAAGACCATCCCGTAGTCCATGTATCATGGGACGATGCCAATGCATATGCCAAATGGGCAGGTAAGAGACTTCCTACAGAAGCGGAATGGGAATGGGCCGCGCGTGGGGGATTGAAGGATAAAAAATACCCTTGGGGGGATGAGGACATCACCACCGGAAAAGTAAAAGCCAACAGTTGGGAAGGGTCATTTCCGTATGACAATATCAATAAAGATTTATTCTTTTATTCTGCTCCTGTCAAATCCTTTGAAGCCAACGGCTATGGTTTATATGATATGGCCGGAAATGTGTGGGAGTGGTGTTTGGATTGGTACCACTACGATTATTACAAAACTTTGGAAGGAAAAACAAGCACCAATCCTCAAGGACCAAAAGAAAGTTACGACCCCTACAACCCTTATATTGCTCAAAGAATCATCAGAGGCGGATCTTTTTTGTGCAATGACACCTATTGCTCAGGCTATCGAGTAGCTTCAAAAATGAAATCTTCTCCCGATACAGGATCCCAACATACTGGATTCCGGTGTGTAAAAGATATTTAGATATTCCCTTTCTTCATCTCTGCAATGGCATAGTGGGCGGCTCTGGCTGTGAGTGCCATGAAAGTCAAGGATGGATTTTGGGTGGAGGTCGACGTCATACAAGCCCCGTCGGTCACAAAAACATTTTGACAGTGATGCAATTGATTCCATTTGTTAAGCAAGGAAGTCTTGGGATCATGTCCCATCCTAACCCCTCCCATTTCGTGAATGTCATTTCCAGGCTTACGCTGGTTGTCGGTAGTCTTGATGTTTGTAAAACCGGCTTTGGAATACATTTCGGAAAATTCATCGAAAAAGTCTTGCAGCATTTTTTCATCGTTATCGTCATAGTCCACATCAATGATAAGCTGGGGAATCCCCCAGGGATCGACTAAATTTTCATCCAGATGAACCCGATTGCTTTCCTTGGGCAATGTCTCTCCCATCATGTGAGAGTTGACACTCCATACATCGCTTTCTTTTGCATTCAGAAGATTATGGTAGAGATCCTCTCCCATAGAATCAACGTCATAAACCATTTTCTTACGGGCTCCAAAACCGGCGGCATAGCCCCTGAGGAAATCTGTTTCCTGACGATACACATTTCTAAAACGCGGCAGATAGGCTGAGGTGGGTTTTCGTCCGTCCACCCTCCGGTCTTTATGCCCCTGGTGAGTGGCAGTTATCACCCCCCTATAATTATGAAAGGCAATGTATTTACCCAACAGTCCACTGTCATTACCCAGTCCGTTGGGAAATCGATCGGACTTTGAATTCAACAGTATTAAGTTGGTATTGAGCGTAGAAGCATTGAGAAAAATTACTTTGGCAAAATATTCAGTAGTGGTTTTGGTATGCGCATCGATCACCCTCACCCCAATGGCTTTTTTCTGATGCTCATCATAAAGGATGGAATGAACCACACTGTCGGTTTTTAAGGTCAAATTTCCGGTCTTCATGGCCCATGGAATCAACGTAGAATTGGCATTGAAATACCCTCCAAAAGGACAGCCTCTTTGACAAATATTTCGACTGGCACAAAGTCCTCTTCCCTGCGCTACAAAAATGGGTTTACTTTCGGTGAGATGCGCACACCTTCCATAAATAACATGGCGATCCTGATAATGTTTTTTCATCTGTTCACCGAAGTAATCCTCAACACAATTGTTTCCAAAAGGTCTGAGAAAGTCTCCATCGGGAAGGATGTCCAGGCCATCTTTATTGCCACTCACCCCAACAAATTTTTCAACATAGGTGTACCAAGAGTCGAGATCATTGTATCGAATGGGCCAATCTACGGCAAAACCATCACGGGCAGGACCTTCAAAATCCAATTGACTCCAACGTTGAACCTGTCGGGCCCACATGATTGATTTTCCCCCTACTTGATATCCTCGAATCCACTCAAAAGGTTTGGCCTGTACATAGGGGTGTTCTGCGTCTTTGACAAAAAAGTGCATTGCGTCTTCCCGAAAAGCATAGCAACTGTTGGCAATGGGATTTTCTGCACGAATCTTGGCCGGAACATCACCGCGATGTTTGAATTCCCATGGCCGCATATGGGTGGTGGGGTAATCTTTTAAGTGTTCAACATTTCTGCCCCGTTCAATAAGCAAAGTCGTAAACCCTTGCTCACAAAACTCTTTTGCGGCCCATCCTCCAGACATACCCGCTCCAATTACTATAGAATCGAAATGATTTTCTTTGACCATCTTTTTGCGGTTATACGGAGACACACCCCAAATGTCGGTTGGGGATAAATTCGTATTTTAGATACTCTGTCATAAAACGTTCAGAAGTCATAAAGTGACGCATCGACCATTGACGATTTTTGCGCATAAAAAACCCTAACTCCGCTTGAGCCTCCAAAGCCTTGACCACAATTCTGCTTTGCGTCTCTTGATCCAGCTCGGTAAAATCTTTGGAATGGCTTTCCTTTACCCCCCTTTTTAGAGAAGACAAACCCAATAGGTATTCTTCCGTCTGCTGAAGCGTTAGCCCCCCTTCAACTTGATTTAAAATAAACTGAAGCCGGGTCTCGGGGGTAGGAAAAGAATTACTTTGGGAGGGCATAATGATTTCGGAAAGGGCACAGATCAAGCGCTGATCTTCGTCTTTGAATGAGGAGAGTCCCTGAGGCGAATACCTACAGTGGCTGAAGACCGTAACCCCTGCCAGGCCCAGTGCAATCGTTTGAACCGCTTTTCTTCTTTCCATTCCTCAAATATACATTTAATCCTAAAACCGTCCGAAAAATTCAAATGCATCCTTATAATGAGTCCAAGGGGTTGGCCATCCCATGTTTTAAAAGATTCGTAAATCGAGTATAGCGCTCAGTAGTTTTTAGGGAGTGGTGTCCCAAAAAATATTGGACATACCGAATGTCGATTCCTTTTTCTATTTGATGTATCGCATAGGAATGTTGTAACACATAAGGCGTTACATTTTTTTGAATCGTGGCGGCCCGTGCATATTTTTTGATGAAATTCTGAATGCTTTTTACCGCGTATTTCTCGGTTTTTTGACCTTCAAAAAGATAGTACTTCGGACCATAAGCGCTGTAGTATTTCCTTAAGCTTTGGAATAGGGATTTCGGAAGTGGCACAGTACGGTATTTTTGGTCTTTCGGAGACCGAATAATAAGACGCATGGCCTTAGGATCTATATCCTTTAGCACTAATGAAATCACCTCCGAAACCCTCAAGCCACATCCATACAGGATTTTCAAAACACAAAGATGCTTTAGATTATTACAATGAGACAAAAGACTCCTCACCTCCAAAGCCGTTAAATAGTTTGGGGGAGATTCAGATTTCCGCTTTGGATAGAGCGAAGAAAGATTCAATTTCTGTTTGAAGTAAAACACATAAAACTTGTCAATGGTAGCCAAGATTTGTTTTTGATAGGCTACACTGATATCCTCCTGTATCTGAAGATGCCGTATATAACTGCGGACGTGGAGGATCGAAATTTGCTCTAATTCATAATCCTTAAAGGCGTTCAAAAACTTGATGAGGGCATTTTTATAGGTCTTGACGGTAGAGGGAGCATAGTGGTGAGCACACAACTTTTCTGTAAAATCAGACACAATGCTTTGGATGTTGGGGCACATAACATTCGTTTTTAGTGAATTAATTATACGCTTAAATTTAATGTATTAAATTGATTTTCACAATATTAAAAAAAAATCAAAAAAATGGATAAACGCCATAAT
>ERZ887851.972-NODE-972-length-26441-cov-8.739218_pt1 | contig 26441 bp, 23 predicted proteins | sample MGYA00521100_ERZ887851 | MGnify/ENA primary metagenome ERZ887851 (study PRJEB32303, sample SAMEA104408602) | aquatic metagenome | biome: Brackish water; feature: Pelagic; material: water | place: Baltic Sea | collected 2014-06-06T16:11:00 | depth 11,444 m ... | reverse complement strand
ACTATTTATATAAGTAAAAAGAGCTCTTATTTTAACATAAGAACTCTTTTCGAAACAAAGTAATAATCAATAAACATACTTTATTTTAATATTAAAATTCCAATGGAAGCATTACCTTGTTAATTACATGTATAACCCCATTTAATGCTTGTACATCTACTGCAATTATTCCTATATCTGTGTTGCCTGATGCATCTGTAATGGTAGCTTCTGGCATTGTAACAGTTATATCTTCTCCTTGTAAAGTCATGGCAGTTGTATTTCCAGGATTTGTTAAGTTAGCAGATGCTATGTTACCGGCAACTACATGGTACAACAAAATTTGAGTTAAAGGCTCTTCTTCAGGGATAGCTGGTAAAGCGCTAAAAGCTTCATTTGTTGGAGCAAATACGGTAAAAGGTCCTTCACCTTGCAATACTTCAATAAAATTAGTTCCTGGTGTCAATACAGTTAAAGCCGTAACTAAAGTTGAGAATGTTGGATCTGCAGCAGCAAACGTTACTACTGTAGGTAATCCAATAACAGCATCTACAATATGTATAACACCATTTGAAGCAGTTATATCAGCTTGGCTAACAGAAGAAATTCCGTTAAACATTACGCCATTTGAAGTGTTAAAATAAATACTCATTGAATTATTATCAGCTCCACTAGCTAATGTGTTAGAATATCCTGATCCTGCTGTTACTAAATCAGTAGAAGTAAGATCTCCTGAAATTACATGGTTTAATAAAACTTGTTGTAATAAAGGTACAGGTACATCACCCAAAGTAGCAAATCCATTATCAACTAAAAACGTAGCAAATGCATCGTTTGTTGGTGCTAAAACGGTAAAAGGACCATCTCCATTAAGTGCATCAACTAAACCTGCTGCAGTTAATGCTGCCACTAAAGAACTTAATTCTGGAGTTACTAAAGCTAGATCTACAATATTTTGTTCTGTTATTAAAAACGGAAGCATTACTTTATCTATTAAATGAATAACTCCATTTGATGCTTCTATGTCGACAGCTGTAATTCCGATATCTGTAACTCCAGTTGCATCTGTAATAGTTGCCTCTGGCATTGTAACAGTTAAATCTTCTCCTTGTAAAGTCATTGCATTAGTATCTCCAGGATTAGTTAAATCTGCGGAAACTATTTTACCAGCAACAACATGATACAATAATACTTGATTTAACACTTCTGTTGGTACATCTTCCAATGAAGCAAAGTCATAATCACTTAAAAATGTTGCAAATGCTTCGTTTGTTGGAGCAAATACGGTAAAAGGACCATCTGCATTAAGTGCATCAACTAAACCTGCTGCATTTAATGCTGCTACTAAAGAACTTAATTCTGGAGTTACTATAGCTAGATCTACAATATTTTGTTCTGTTGGTATTATTACATTGTTATTATCATCATCATCGCTACAAGCAGCAAATGTTAATAATAATACCATTGCGATACTTAATTTTTTAATCGTGTTTTTGTAATTCATTTTTTTTGTTTTTAAAATTTATTTTTTCTTATGTTTATTGTTTCACAAAACTAATACTTTATTAAACATAAATATAAAAAGTTTTGATAATATTTTGTTAATTTTTTTAATGTGTGTTTTTAAGTTTTTTTGAGAGCCGTTAATGAATATGATTCTAATACAAAAAATGTATCTTTGTATCTCTTAAATTATTTTATGAAAAAGCGCGTTGTAGTTGGGCTTTCAGGAGGTGTAGATTCAAGTGTAGCTGCTTATCTTTTAAAAGAGCAAGGTTATGAAGTGATCGGTCTTTTTATGAAAAACTGGCATGACGATTCGGTTACCATTTCTAATGAATGTCCTTGGTTAGATGATAGTAATGACGCTATGTTGGTAGCAGAAAAGTTAGGAATACCTTTTCAAACTGTTGATTTAAGTGAGCAATACAAAGATAAAATTGTAGATTACATGTTTAGGGAATATAAAATGGGCAGAACTCCCAATCCTGACGTTTTATGTAATCGTGAAATAAAATTTGATGTTTTTTTGAAAATTGCCCTGGATTTGGGTGCCGATTATATTGCTACGGGTCATTATTGTAGAAAAGGAACTCTTATTAAAAATAATAAGGAAACGTATCAATTATTAGCTGGTAAAGATCCCAATAAAGATCAGTCTTATTTTTTATGCCAATTGTCGCAAGAACAACTTTCAAAAACATTATTTCCCATTGGAGAATTATTAAAGCCTGAGGTGCGTAAAATAGCAAAGGAACAAGAATTAATTACCGCTGAAAAAAGAGATTCTCAAGGACTTTGTTTTATTGGAAAGGTCCGTTTACCTGATTTTCTTCAACAAAAATTAAAACCTAAAGAAGGAGAAATTATTGAAATTCCTTCAAGTTTTTCAGGATTTAAAAAAGAAAATTTAGTTTTTAATTCTAAAGAAGAAGAATTAGCGTTTATTTCTGAAAAGCAAAACTATACTAAACAAAAAGGAAAAACTGTTGGAAAACATCAAGGAGCTCATTATTTTACAAAGGGACAAAGAAAAGGCTTAGCGGTTGGAGGGACCAAAGAACCATTATTTGTAATAGATACAGACGTTAAAGAAAACATAATTTATGTTGGTTTAGGGAAGAATCATCCTGGATTGTATCGAAGAGGCTTATTGGTCCTTTCGGAAGAAATGCATTGGGTGCGTCCAGATTTAAAAATCAATATTGGTGAGTCATTAGATGTAATGGCTCGCATTAGATATCGACAAAGACTTGAAAGTGCAACTATTTATTTCACAAAATCAGGACTTTATGTTATCTTTGAAAACTCACAATCTGCAATCACTGAAGGTCAATTTGTAGCCTGGTATCGAAACAAAGAATTAATAGGAAGCGGAGTTATTTCCTAATGAATGTAAATAGTAGGGTAAGCGACAATTCAATTGTTACATAAAAAGATTTAAACAAAAAAATAAAAATATGAAAAAATTATTATTAGTATTTGCAATTTTATGTATCCAACAAAGTGTTGCTCAAAATCAAGATGCTTGGGTAATTTTTGCAGACAAAGAAAATGTGGAAGCTTCTTTAGCAGATCCAATATTAATTATGACGCAAGAAGCAATTGACCGTAAAACATTACAAGGTACACCAATTGATGAAAGAGATGTTCCTATCAATGAAAATTATGTTACACAAATTAAAAATGCTTCAGGTATTACTGTTCTTTCAAAATCAAAATGGATGAATTGTGTTTATATAATTGGGTCTCAATCTAATATTGAAGCGCTTTTAGATCTTCCTTTTGTAACTCATGTAGAATATGCTGATACGTCTTTAAATCTCTTTCCTGGAGCGCCAATAGAAAATAAATTTGCTTTAGAAGAAGCTAACCAACGTATTAATTACAATTATGGATCGGCAGCGAATCAAATCGAAATGCTATCAGGGGATTATTTACACGAGTTAGATTATACAGGAGAAGGAATGATTGTAGCAGTATTGGATGCAGGATTTCCATCGATTGATACCAATCCGGGCTTTCAAAAAATGAGAGATGAAAATCGAATATTAGGAACGTATGATTTTGAAGCTAGAACAGAAAATGTTGATGGAACAAGTTCGCATGGATTTAATACATCAAGTGATATTGGAGGCTTTTTACAAGACGAATTTGTAGGTACGGCACCACAAGCATCATTTTATTTTTTTGTTACTGAATACACTCCAACAGAGACACCAGCTGAAGAGGCTTGGTGGGTAGAAGCTTTAGAGCGTTCTGATAGTTTAGGAGTTGATGTTGTAAATACAAGTTTGGGTTATCGAGTTTTTGATAACCCAAATTATGATTATAGTTATGAAGACCTTGATGGTCAAACTACTTTTTCTGCAAGAGGAGCAAATATTGCATTTGATAAAGGTATGATTTTAGTTACTTCTGCTGGAAATAGTGGTAATAGTAGTTTTCCAACTGTTGGAACTCCTGGAGATTCACCAGGGACCTTGACTATTGGAGCAGTAAGTTCTAACGGAAACTATGCTTCTTTTAGTTCTATCGGTCCTACGGTGGATGGTAGAATAAAGCCAGATGTGATGGCGCAAGGATCAAATGCTGCGGTAATTAGTACTGGGGGTAATGTTGGTTTTAGTAGTGGTACTTCATTTAGTTCTCCTATTATGGCTGGAGTTGTAACTTGTTTATGGCAATCTAGACTAGAAGTTCCTAATGGATATATCATGCAAATAATTAGAGAATCTGCAAGTTTATATAATAATCCTACTGATGAAATGGGTTATGGGATTCCAAACTTTGAGGATGCTTATGTAGCTTTGCAACAGCTTGGAGTTGAAGATGAATTTTTAATGTCTAATTTTGCATTATACCCAAATCCTGTAACTTCAAAAATAAATATATCTTTTCCAGAAGGAATTTCAAACGCTACATTTACAATTTATTCTATTTTAGGAAACAAAATTTTATCAACTGAAATTTCAAGAAACTTGAATTCAGTTAATATGGAGGCTTTAAATTCAGGAATGTATATTGCTTCAATTATCTCAAATAATAAACAAATTAGCTTTAAGATAATTAAAGAATAGTGCAAAATAAAATAAATCACCTTTTCAATATTCAATATCCAATCATTCAAGCTGGAATGATTTGGAATAGTGGATGGAGGTTAGCTAGTGCAGTTAGTAATGCTGGTGGTTTAGGATTATTAGGAGCAGGATCGATGTATCCAGAAGTTTTGCGGGAACATATTCAAAAGTGCAAAAAGGCTACGAACAAACCTTTTGGTGTTAATGTTCCTATGTTGTACCCTAATATTGAAGAAATAATTAAAATTATTATAGAGGAAGGTGTGAAAATAATTTTTACATCTGCTGGAAACCCTAAAACTCATACCGCTAGATTAAAGGAAAATAATTGTAGCGTTGTTCATGTGGTGAGCAGTGTGAAATTTGCTTTAAAAGCTCAGGATGCAGGTGTTCATGCTGTGGTTGCTGAAGGGTTTGAAGCTGGAGGTCATAATGGTAGAGAAGAAACCACCACGTTCACATTAATTCCTATGGTCAAAGATCAATTAGATATTCCCTTAATTGCAGCTGGTGGTATTGCTACTGGTAAAGGGATGTTAGCAGCGATGGTTTTAGGTGCAGATGGAGTACAAGTTGGCAGTAGATTTGTTGCAAGTGAAGAGTCAAGCGCTCATATAAGTTTTAAAAAAAAAGTTACTGAAGCTCAAGAAGGGGATACATTTTTAACCCTAAAAGAATTAGCTCCTGTTCGTTTGCTTAAAAATAAATTCTCTGACGATTTGTTAACGCTCTATAAAACGAACCCCTCAAAACGAGAATTATTAGATTTATTAGGAAGGGCTAGGGCTAAAAAAGGGATGTTTGAAGGTGATTTAGAAGAAGGAGAATTAGAAATTGGTCAAATAGCTGGACTTATTAATGAAATTAAGCCTGCTGCTGATATAGTAAAAGAAATGATCGCTGAGTTTGAACTTGAAAAAATAAAGATTACGAATCTCTTCTAAAATTAACAATACATAAGACTAATTAGCAGAATTAAGATTTTGCCAATAACACTTCTTTATAGTCATTTTTTTAAAAAGTCTTCTCGATCTTTTATTGCAATCTCCCATCAAACTATGATTTAGGTTTTTTATAGCTTTAATTAATATGAAGCTACAGTGATTAAAAAGAACATCGAAACTTAATTAAATATTGCTAATGTTTTGTATTAAACTTATTTATTACATTGCGTTACCAAAGAATATGGCATTCATTAATAGTTTGTTTGTGCCATACCAAAAAGCCCTGAAATTAGTATTGTCTGTAAAGTAAATCACTTTTCCTCTTCCAAGATCACCAATTTTGAACATACTAGTATTTTTTAATTCTAATAGATTTTTATTAGATATGTAGCCGCTTAACAAAGGATTTTTAGTGTAATTTATAGGGTTGTTATAACTGTTTTTATCGGGTTTCATAAATAGAGTTGAATTTCTAAAAACAGGAAGCGTGTTATTTTTGTAACCAAAAGCAATAGGGTGGGATCGATCTATGTTCGTTTCAAATATAGCCCCTCCAATAACTTGTGCTCCAAAATAATTTCTTTTTTGTTCAAAAGAAGTGTTTTGAGTAGAATCTTTTTTAGATTTAAATTCAATTTTTAATAGATCATTATTGTTCAGCCATTTACCCGTGTTTTTGTATCCAATTAATGTTCCTCCATTTTCAACCCATTTTTTAAGTTTTTCTGCACCTTTCTTTGACAGTGCATTTCCCCGACTACTAGGTAAAATAATATCGGTATATTTACTTAAGTCTGTTCTGTTAAAATCACGAGTATCTAACTTTGAAATCAACATGTCATAGCGCTGATCAAATAAATGCCATACTTCTCCTGCATCATAAGGGGTAATACCCCTTCCTACTATCAATGCTACTTTTTGAGGTTCTATTGCTTTAAAATTACTACTTCCAAGATCAATACCTTCAGTAAGTCCTGTTGAAACACCATTTATTAATACATTGTTTTTTCTTGAAAGTTTATTGATAAAATTTGATAATTCTTGCTTATTTAATTTCTGATTTTGAACAGGAATTAATATTGTACCATAATCATAATTTTTGTTTTCTAACTTAAATGGTTTTAATCCCACTTTTGCACGTAGGCCTTTTTCTAGAATCTTATTTAAAATTTTAGGGGTATTATAATCGTTCCACTCCATTAAATAAGCATAATTTGAATTTGTAGGAATTGAAATATTTTTATTATCTGAAGCTTTTTCACCCTGCTTATTTGAAGATTCATTTTCCTCGTAATCTAAATTAAAAGCTAGCGGAAAGGTCCAAGCGCTTACATCGTAAAACAAACTATCTTGAAAAGTTGTTTGTTTTTGAAACATAGCATTAATTAATCGATGTTGTTTTTGATTCTTTGGTATTACATAACTATATCCCTTTTTGTAATTTTTACCATTTTTTGAAAAATCGTTTTTTAATTCATAATATTCAATCTTATGACGTTTTAAAATTTCAGCTAATTGATTAACTTTAGTTGCATCTTTTTCATCACCAAAAACAATAACTCCAGAATTTTCAGCTTCTTTACGAGCATTAGCATAAAATGATTTTTGATAATTTAATAATTCATCACGCATACCAACAGCAGCGTCTAATGTAGAAAGTGCTGCCGTAAACTGATTGCGTATGGTAAATGGAAAAGTAAGTATTCCGTTGTCACTTTCTTGTGCATGTCCTCTCGAGGAAGCTTGTTCAAACAATATTCCAATACCACCATTTATATCTGGAAAAGTGGATCCTTTTCCGTAATAAAAATCATCGAAACTTTCTTTGCTATAATAAAAGCTTCCAATTTTATTTAATGCTTTTGCATGGTAGTTTCCAATAGTTCCGGTAAGTTCTTGGTTTTCAATTGGTGTTAAAGGATTCGTTCGTGAAGGAATACCGGGTTGAAAGAAAAAAGTTGAGTTGGTTCCCATTTCATGATGATCGGTTAAAATATTAGGATACCAGTTATGAAATGTACTAATTCTTGCCTGACTCTCTGGAAGTTGAACAGGTAACCAATCCCTATTCATGTCAAACCAATAATGATTGGTTCTTCCACCTGGCCAGATCTCATCGTATTCTCGATCGTTTGGATCTGGATTGATGTTTTTACTTTTATTACTATTTGCCCAATATGCAAACCGTTGCAAGCCATCAGGATTATAGGAAGGATCAAATAAAATAATGGTTTCGTCAAGTAGTTTTTCAATGTTCGGACCTTGAGCGGCTGCTAAATAATAAGCTACTGCAAGAGCAGCATTAGATCCACTAGGTTCATTTCCATGAATTGAAAAACCTTGATAAACTACAATTGGCATTTTAGTAACATCCATATTCTCGGAACCATTTTCAGTTAGGGAAAAATGATTTTTTCTTATTTGTTCTAAGTTGGATTGGTTTTTTGGAGCGCTTATATATAAAAGTAAAAGTGGTCTCCCTTCAAAGGTTTCTCCTCTATTCTCAATTGAAATACGATCACTTGATTCAGCAAGAGCATACATGTACTGTACTAATTTATCATGAGTAATATGCCAGTCTCCAATTTCATGCCCTATTACACTTGCCGGGGTTGGAATGTTTTGATTGTATGCTATGTTATTTGGCAGAAAATAATCTAGCTTTACATGGTAGTCCTGAGTAAAAGCTTTAATTGAAAGAAATAAAAATAATAATAGAGTAAAGTTTTTCATGCGATTTAATTCGCATAAATATATAAAAAAAAACATCCTTTCAAGCTTATATTATTGAAAGGATGTTTATTCCAATTAAGCGGAGATAAAAATATTATATATCATCAAAATCTACATCTGTAAAACTTGATGTAGAAGAATCTTCAGAATCAGCACTTGAAACTTCTTCCCCTTCTTCTTTTTTATAATCACTTTGGTGACGATCGCTAATTACTTCTTCACCTTTTTCATCGATTATGAATGAAATCATTTCTTCTAAGCTGTCTTTAAATTCAGAAAAATCTTCTTTATAAAGATAGATTTTATGTTTTTTGTAATGAAATGAGCCATCGTCATTTGTAAATTTTTTACTTTCCGTAATGGTTAAGTAATAATCTCCAGCTTTTGTTGCTCTTACGTCAAAGAAATAAGTACGTCTTCCAGCACGCATTACTTTAGAATGAATTTCTTCTCGCTCCATCATATAATTATCACTCATAATTTTATTTTATTATTTAAAGGTTTTGCCAAAAATCTAAAAAAAATATAACTATGGCAACATTATAGTCGATTTTCTTTTTCTAATAATTGTTTTGCGTATAGTTCTTTATAATAACCTTCCAGTTTTATTAACTCATTATGAGCTCCTTGTTGTATGATTTCACCTTCCTCCAAAACTATTATTTTATGGGCATTTTTAGCGGAAGTTATGCGATGACTAACAATAATAGTAGTTTTGTTTTTTAATAAAGTGCCTATATTGTTTAAAATCTGTTCTTCTGTTTCAGTATCTACTGCAGATAGACAGTCGTCCAATAGTAAAATCTGAGGATCTTTAATAATCGCTCTTGCAATAGAAATACGTTGTTTTTGTCCACCACTTAATGTTATTCCTCGCTCCCCTAAAATAGTTTTATAACCTTGGTTAAAATCAATGATGTTTTTATGAACTGATGCTTTTTTTGCAGCTTCAAAAACTTCTTCATTGCTTGCATTTTCTTTACCAAACTTAATATTGTTTAATATAGAATCACTAAAAAGAAATGCGTCCTGAGGAACATACCCAATGCTGCCTCTTAAGCTTGAGATGTTTAAATCTTTGATGTTTTTGTTGTTGATTTTAAGTTGACCATTATCAACGTCATAAAGCCTTCCGATTAATTCTAAAATGGTAGATTTTCCAGACCCTGTATTTCCTAATATCGCTAGCGTCTCTCCGGGGTTTATTTTAAATGAAATATTTTTAAGTGCTGTAATATTAGTATCTGAATATGTAAAAGAAAGATTATTGAATTCAATTACTCCATTAATTTTTGTTTCTGTTTCTACATAGTTTTCAATAGCTGGTTTTTCATTCAAAAATTCATTGATTCTTTTTTGAGAAGCTTCAGCTTGTTGGACCATAGAAGTTACCCAGCCAATAACAGCAACAGGCCACGTTAGCATATTTACATACATAAGAAATTCAACGATGGTTCCAAGTTGTTTTATTTCACCAGTAATAAATTGTTTGCCACCAATGTAGATTACTAATATATTGCTCAATCCTATTAAGAGTATCATTAAAGGGAAAAACAAAGCTTGTACCTTTGCTAAGTCTATGTTTTTATCCTTACTTCCTTCAGATAAAATATTAAAATCTTTAATAATTCGGGGCTCAATACCATACGCTTTTATAACTGAAATACCACTAAAACTTTCTTGCGTAAAAGAGGTGAGTTTTGACAGGTATTGTTGCACAATGGTACTCCGTTTATGAATAGCTGTGCTCAGTTTATATATAGCAACCGACAAAAATGGTAAGGGAGCTATTGCGTATAATGTTAAGGTTGGCGCGGAATAGAACATATAGCTTAATGTAACTACAAGTAAAGTGATGTTAGTGACACTGTACATTAAAGCAGGCCCAGCATACATTCTAACCTTAGAGACATCTTCACTTATTCGGTTCATTAAGTCGCCCGTTCGATGTTGTTTGTAGAACTCTAGTGAAAGACGCTCGTAATGTTTAAAGATTTCATTTTTTAAATCGAATTCAATATTTCTAGAAACAACAATAAAAGTCTGTCGCATTAAGAAAGTAAAAAACCCTGCTAATAGAGCAGTACCTAATATAATAAGAATACTTATGAATAATTCTTTTTTAACAATACTAAGATCTGATGTAGAACCATTGATATAATTTACAATAATATTAATAATGTCTCCAATTTTTTTTGGAACAATTAATTTAAATACGGTCGCTATTATTGTAATTATTAAACCAAGTAATAATCTTCCACTATATTTTTTTAAATAATGATTAAGTTGCTGAAGTTCTTTCATTTATAGCTAAACAGGTTGTTTTTAACAATATTGTAATTTAATCTTAATATTATTGCGAGATTATCAGCAAACAACTACTTTTGCACGTCCTTTTTATGGATATTAAAATTCAATATATGGAGACTGAAGTAGTTAACAAAAATGATCTTAAAAAATTAAATCCTGTTTTTGGACAGGTATCTTTTGATGATCATGAACAAGTTGTTTTTTGCAATGACAAAGATACAGGATTAAAAGCAATTATCAGTATACATAATACAGTTATGGGGCCTGCACTTGGAGGTACTCGCATGTGGCAATATAAAAATGAATGGGAAGCATTAAATGATGTGTTACGTTTATCTAGAGGGATGACCTACAAATCTGCAATTACTGGACTTAATTTAGGTGGTGGTAAAGCGGTTATTATTGGTGATGCAAAAACACAAAAAACACCAGAACTAATGTTGCGTTTTGGAGAGTTTGTTCATTCTTTAGGAGGTCGATATATCACTGCGGAAGATATTGGTATGGCAACTGCCGATATGGATTTAGTTAGAACTGTTACTCCTTATGTAACCGGTATTTCTGAAGAGATAGGTGGAGCTGGTAATCCTTCTCCGATTACTGCTTATGGTGTTTTTATGGGAATGAAAGCAGCAGCAAACCATGCATTTGGTTCTAATATTTTAGAAGACAAAGTGATATATGTGCAAGGAATTGGAAATGTGGGCGAAGCTTTAGTAGAAAGCTTAATTAATGAAGGAGCTAAGGTTTATATTTCTGATATTAATCAAGAAAGATTAGAACAAGTACGAGATAAATACAACGTGACTATTTACGAAGGAGATAATATTTATGCTGAAGAAATGGATATTTATGCTCCTTGCGCTCTAGGTGCTACTATTAATGACCAAACATTGTCTCAATTAAAAGCAAAAGTAATTGCTGGTGCAGCTAACAACCAATTAGCAGAAGAAAATAAACATGGGTTTTTATTAAAAGAAAAAGGTATTGTTTACGCGCCAGATTTTTTAATTAATGCAGGAGGTATCATTAATGTTTATGCTGAATTAGAAAATTATGACAAAAAAGAAATTATTCGTAAAACTGAAAATATATACAACACGACCTTAGAGATTCTGAAAAACGCAGACACTAATGGCGTAACAACGCATCAAGCAGCTTTTGATATTGCACAGAGCAGGATTGACGCTCGAAGTTTAAAAAACAATAAAAAGCAATTAAATTAAAAAAAATCACATGCGATTTTTTTTACGTTCTTATAAATTATGCTTACACGAAGACACATTAGAGTAAAAGTTTTGCAATCTATCTATGCTTACAATCAAAGTGAAAATAAAGATATAGAAAAACAAGAAAAGTTTTTACTCTATAATATGGAGCAAATGCAAGATTTATATTTATTAATGCTTCAATTACTAATTGCATTGCGTGATCAAGCTGAAAATTATTTGCTTATTTCTCAAAAAAAGCATTTGGCTACCGATTTAGAAAAAAAACCAAGTAAATTATTTATTGATAACAAGGTAATTTCATTATTGAATTCAAATGAAACCTTTACAGGCATTATTAGAAAAAGAAAGCTTAATTACTGGGAGAACGATTCAGAATATATAACCATTATATTTAATGAATTAAAAGAAAAAGAATGGTATTCAAGTTTTCTTGCCAAAAAAGAATCTACTTTCTTAGAAGACAAAGATTTTATTATTAAAATTTTTAAAGAGGTTATTGCACCCAATGAAAAGCTATACGAATATTTAGAAGATAAACGCCTTACATGGCTTGACGATTTTCCTTTAGTGAATACCTTGTTGTTGAAAATGTTACAGAAAATATCTGAAAAAAATATCAATTCTATTTTAATTCCTGAAGTTTATAAAAACAAAGAAGACAGAGAATATGCCTTGCAATTGTTTCAAAAAGTAATTATTAATGAAGATGAGCTTTCTGAAGAAATTGACGGTAAAACTCCAAATTGGGATAAAGAAAGAATTGCTGAAATCGACATGATTATTTTAAAAATGGGAATTTCAGAGTTTTTGTTTTTTCCTTCTATACCAGTAAAAGCTACAATTAATGAATATCTTGAGGTTTCTAAAGAATATTCTACGCCAAAAAGCAGTAGTTTTATAAATGGTATTTTAGATAAAATGGTAAAAGAATTAATAAAAGCAGATAAATTAAATAAAATAGGGCGAGGCCTTAATTAAGTATAAAAAAATAAGTATTTTAGCCAAGCTAAAACATAAATTAAAATAAAATGAAAAAATTAATTCTAATTATTACCCTAGTATCTGCATTTAGCTTTACTTCTTGTAAAGAAAATGCTGCAGATAAAGTAAGTAAAGAAAAAGTAGCAGAAGCAGAAACACGTGATGCTAATGCAGGGAAATTTCCTAAAATGATTTTCACGGAAACAGAATTCGACTTTGGAACCATTGACCAAGGAACTCTCGTAGAGCATTTATTTGAATTTACAAACACTGGAGAAGCTCCATTGGTAATAGTAAGTGCAAAAAGTAGTTGTGGTTGTACAGTACCAACATTCCCTAAAACACCTATTGCTCCTGGAGATACAGCAGAAATGTTAGTAAAATTTAATGGAAGTGGTAAAAATCAAGTAAGTAAAACAGTTACTGTTACTGCGAATACTGAAACTGGAAAGGAAACTATTAAAATTAAAGCTTTTGTAAATCCAAAAGCTGGTAGTGGTCCAACTTCTAAATAATTAATCATAAAAGATATACATACCCTTTATGGAACAGTTACAAAGTTTTTTCCCACTTATACTATTATTTTTGGTTATTTATCTATTTATGATAAGACCACAAATGAAAAAGCAAAAACAAGAGAAAAGTTTTGCAAATGAACTTAAAAAGGGAGCTAAAGTTATTACGAAAAGTGGAATGCATGCAAAATTACTTGAACTTAATGATGACGGTACTTGTATTTTAGAAACTTCTGCTGGTAAAATGAAGTATGAAAGATCGGCTATTTCAATGGAAATGAGCAATAAATTAAATGCTCCGGCTCCAGAAAAAAAGAAATAACTTTATAGCTATAATTATATAAAAAAAACCTTCAGTTAATTCTGAAGGTTTTTTTATGATTTTTTATAAAAATTATTGCTTAGCAACCAATTTCGCTATGTTAACAATAACTTCAATAGCCTTTTGCATACTTTCAACTGGAACATATTCATACCTTCCGTGAAAATTATGTCCACCAGCAAATATATTAGGACAAGGCAAACCCATATAGCTTAGTTGTGAACCGTCTGTTCCACCTCTAATTGGTTTTATTAATGGTTTTATATTGGCTTGAATCATCGCTTCTTCAGCAATTTTTACGATGTGCATTACCGGTTCAATTTTTTCACGCATATTAAAATATTGGTCTTTAATTTCTACTGAAATTACCTCTCTACCATATTGTGAATTTAATTCTGCTGCGAGTTTATTAATTACATTTTTTCTTGCTTCAAAATGTGAGAGATCATGGTCTCTGATAATATACTGTAATTTTGTTTCTTCAACAGCACCATCTATAGTATGTAAGTGGAAAAAACCTTCTCTATCTTCTGTATGTTCTGGAGTTTCCATTTTAGGAAGTGAATTGATAAACTGAGTGGCAATGTACATACTGTTAATCATCTTTCCTTTTGCATAACCAGGATGTACAATTTTTCCTTTTACAGTTACTAGTGCTCCTGCTGCATTAAAATTCTCATATTCTAATTCACCAACTTGACTACCATCCATGGTATAAGCCCAATCTGCACCAAATTTTTCAACATTAAATTTATGGGCTCCTCTTCCAATTTCTTCATCCGGGGTAAAACCTACTTTTATAGTTCCATGTTTTAATTCAGGATGATTAATCAAGTATTCCATAGCAGATATAATTTCAGCAATTCCTGCTTTATCATCTGCACCTAAAAGCGTTGTTCCATCTGTGGTAATTAATGTTTGTCCTTTATAAAGCAATAAGTCATCAAAATAAGAAGGAGATAAAATGATGTCCTGCTCTTTATTTAAAACAATATCACTTCCATCATAATTTTCTATAATTTGTGGCTTTACATTAGCGCCAGTAAAATCAGGTGAGGTATCAAAGTGAGATATAAAACCAATTACAGGCACCTCTTTATCCGTATTACTTGGTAAAGTAGCCATGATATAGGCATTTTCGTCTATAGAAACATCTTGCATTCCTATTTTTTTTAGTTCCGATACCAAAGCATTTGCTAAATTCCATTGTTTCTTAGTGCTTGGAGTATTTTCGCTAGTTGGATCACTTTCAGTATCTACGGTGACATAGCTTATAAAACGATCAATTAAGTGTTGTTTTTCAATCATTACATGTTTTCTTAAAATCTATAGTACAAAAATACTATTTTTGTACTTCATATTTATTTTATGTATAAACTATTAATCAGACCTATCTTATTTCTTTTTGATCCAGAAAAAGTACATTATTTTTCTTTCTTCATGATTAGGGTTTTTAATAATATTGGATTTGGTGGATTATTTAGAAGTCTTTTTCAATTTAAAAATAAAAAATTAGAAAGAGAATTATTTGGAATAAAATTTCCTAATCCAGTGGGACTAGCAGCTGGTTTTGATAAAAATGCAAACTTATATAAAGAATTGTCAAACTTTGGTTTTGGTTTTATTGAAATAGGAACTGTTACTCCAAAATGGCAAATTGGTAATGAGAAAAAAAGATTGTTTAGATTAAAAGAAGATCAGGGGATTATTAACAGAATGGGGTTTAATAATGATGGTGTAAAATCTGTTGTTGAAAAATTAAAATCAAACACCAATATAATTATTGGTGGTAATATTGGTAAAAACACTCAGACATGTCCTGAAAAATATACGGAAGATTACTTAATATGCTTTAATGAGTTACATCCATATGTAGATTATTTTGTGTTAAATGTAAGTTGTCCAAATGTATCCAGTCATGCAAAATTAAATGACAAAGATTATCTGGAAGAATTAATCACTACTGTCCAAAAAGCAAACAAAACTTTTGATAAACAGAAACCCATACTTTTAAAAATTGCACCCGATTTAAATGATAGCCAATTAGATGAAATAATCGAATTGGTTAAAATCACATCTATTGACGGAGTAATTGCTTCAAATACATCCATTGCGAGAGATAAACTACTTTCAGGAAACAAAAAAGAAATGGGTGGTTTAAGTGGAAAACCAATTACTGAAAAATCAACAGAAGTAATTCGTTATTTGCATTCAAATAGTAATGGTTCATTTCCAATTATAGGCGTAGGAGGAATTCATTCAGAAAAAGATGCATTGGATAAATTAACTGCTGGAGCTAGTTTAGTTCAACTTTATACTGGTTTTATTTATGAAGGACCAGGACTTGTGAAAAGTATAAATAAAGCTATACTAGAAGGATGATAGAAAGTTTAATTTCATTTTCTATTGCCACATTATTTTTAGCATTATCTCCAGGACCGGATAATCTTTATGTGATAGCACAATCTTTAGCAAATGGCGCCAAAAGTGGTATTGCTACCACTATTGGTTTGATAAGTGGATGTATTGTTCATACTACTTTATTGGCTTTTGGGGTTTCTGCAATTATAGCTGCTTCAGAGACCTTGTTTTATGGATTAAAAGTAATGGGTACTTGTTATTTGTTATTTTTGGCTTATAGCGTTTTTAGAAGTAATGCTCACGTCGATTTAAAAGATAAAGCTTCAAAAAAATCATATTCACAACTTTTTAAACAAGGAGTAATTATGAATTTAGTAAATCCAAAAATCCTAATATTCTTCCTTGCTTTTTTTCCTGGTTTTTTATGGGATGAATATCAACATACCATTTATCAGTTTTATGTTTTGGGTATTTTATTTATAGCTATTTCATTTATAGTATTTAGTGGCTTAGCAATTTTAGCAGGGTATATATCCGCTACATTAAATAAAAATAAAAATATTTCTATTTTATTAAAATGGACTCAAATAGTAGTTTTTGTTGGTATTGCAGTATTTATTTTGATTCCTTAATATTTTATATATTTAAAAAATACATCAAAGGAATCATTATCTTTGAGTAATGCAAAATGTAAAAATTATAGAGTGTCCAAGAGATGCAATGCAAGGAGTTCGAGATTGGATTCCTACTAAAGAAAAAGCACAATTTATTCAATCATTATTAGACTGTGGTTTTGATACCATTGATTTTGGCAGTTTTGTGTCTCCTAAAGCAATACCTCAAATGAAAGATACTTCAGAGTTGCTTTCACTTTTAGATGTATCCAATACAGAAAGTCAATTATTGGCAATTGTAGCTAATATAAGAGGAGCACAAGATGCTGTAATGCATAATGAAATAGATTATTTAGGCTATCCCTTTTCTATTTCTGAAAACTTTCAGATGAGAAACACTCATAAAACAATTGCTCAGTCTATTGAAACATTACAAGAGATTTTAAACCTTGCAGATTCAAAAAACAAAAAAGTAGTAGCCTATCTTTCTATGGGGTTTGGAAACCCTTACGGAGACCCTTGGAATGTTGATATTGTTGGGGAATGGACTGAAAAATTATCCAATATGGGGGTTAAGATTCTTTCATTAAGTGATACTGTAGGTTCTTCGACTCCAGATATTATCACTTATTTATTCTCAGAATTAATCAAAAAATATCCTAGCATTGAGTTTGGTGCTCATTTGCATACGACCACTACAAAATGGAAAGAAAAAGTTTCAGCTGCCTACCTAGCTGGCTGCAGAAGATTTGATGGAGCTATTCAAGGGTATGGAGGATGCCCTATGGCAAAAGATGATTTAACTGGTAATATGCCTACCGAAAAAATGTTAAGCTATTTTTCTGCAGAAAAAGTGATTACAAATATCAATTTAATGTCTTTTGAAAATGCCTATAATAAAGCCTCTAAAATATTTAATAAGTATCATTAATTAAAAAACAAGCTAATGAAAAACCAACTCTTTTTTTTGTTATTTTTAATGATAATTTTCTTTAGTTGTAAAGAAAATACAGCAGATGATCAAATAATATTTAAGTTTATTCAGGTGAACGATGTCTATGAAATTGCTCCTTTAGGCGGAGGTGAATTTGGTGGAATGGCACGAGTTGCTCACGTTAGTGATTCTATAAAAAAAGAAAACCCAAACACTTTTTTATTGATGGCTGGGGATTTTTTAAACCCTTCTTTATTGGGAACTATTAAAATTGATGGTGAACGTATTAGCGGTAAACAAATGATTGAAGTTATGAATGCAATGAATTTTGATTTGGTAACTTTTGGAAATCACGAATTCGATTTAAAAGAAAATGAATTACAAAAGCGATTAAACGAATCAACTTTCCCTTGGATATCTTCAAATACCCGTCATGTTACTGATGATGAAACCTCTTTTTTTAAAGTTGAAAAAGAGAATGATACTATTTCTGTTGCAGATACGTATAGTGTAACTATTAAAGCGGCAAATGGTAAAGACTTAAAAATTGGATTTTTAGGTGTGACTTTGCCATCTAATACAAAAGATTATGTGTATTATGGGGATATGTATTCTGAATCTGAAAGAGCTTATAATAAATTAAAAGACAAAGTAGATATAGTTTTTGGCTTAACCCATTTAGAAATTGAACAAGATATAGAATTATTAAAAATAATTCCAGAAATACCCCTAATAATAGGAGGCCACGAGCATAATGCTGTGTCTGTTTCTGTTGGAAATTCAAAAATAACAAAAGCAGATGCAAATGCCAAAACCATTTACATACACACGCTGGTTTATAATATTGAAACTAAAGAGCTAGTTATAGATTCAGAATTATTTTTTATTGATAGAAAGATAGCTTCAAAACCAGAAGTGTTGGCTATAGTTAGTAAATGGTTGGGTATTTTAAAAGTAAAAATAAAAGAAATAATAGAAGATCCCAATGAAGTTATTTTTATTACAAACAAACCTTTAGATGGTACTGACTATGGAAATAGAGGAGAGCAGACTAATTTGGGAGCCATGATCACCGAAGCGATGGCTTGGTCCTATAATAATGAGGTAGATGCCGCATTGGTAAACGGAGGATCCATTAGAATTGATGATATGCTTCCTGACCATGTATCCAGTGAAGATATTTTTAGAACTTTACCATTCGGTGGTGGAATTTTAAAAGTAGCTATAAATGGAAAGTTATTGACAGAAGTATTGGATTATGGTAAATCTAAGCAAGGAACAGGAGCTTATTTACAACGTTTTAATATAACTGAGGGAGCACAAGGGGAATGGTTAATAGCTGGAGAAACTATCGATTTAAATAAAACTTATAAAGTTGCCTTTAGTGATTTTTTATTACAAGGATATGACATTCCTTTTTTAACACCAGGGAATGAAGGAGTAATAACTATTTATAAACCTTTAAAAGGTGAAAAACCTTTTGATATTCGAAAAGCAATAATATTATATTTGAAATCATTAAACAATTAATTATGAATAAAATACTAAAATTTATAGGAATGTTATTATTGCTTGTGTTCGTTGTAATGCAATTTATACGTCCTGATAAAAACAAGGGAGGAACAGAAGGAATTACAGTATTTAAAAACGATACAAAGCCCTCTGATGATGTGTTTATGATTTTAAAACAAAATTGTTTTGATTGCCATTCAGATTCAACAAAATATCCATGGTATGCTGAGGTTGCACCGATATCTTATTGGTTAGCAGATCATGTAAAAGAGGCTAAAAGAGGTTTTAATATGTCTGCTTGGGAAACGTATTCTACAAAAAAGAAAGACCATAAATTAGAAGAACTAATTGAAGAAGTAGAAGCTGGTGAAATGCCATTAAATTCTTATACTTGGATGCACGGTAAGCTTTCTAAAGAAGATCAAGAAATACTCATTCAATGGGCCACTTTGGCCAGATTTCATTACCAAGATGAATTAAAAGTTTCCTCGAAATAACTGATTTTCAGAATAAAAGATAAAATTTATTATAGTTATTTAAAATTAATCTAAATAAGCTTGCTCGTATCTAATTTTGGTTCTATTTTTGCGCTGTAAAGAAACCTTATTTTAAAAAAGTCTAAATAAGAATAATGAAAAAAATAGTGCTTATTACCGCTTTATTTATTACTAATGTGGCAATTTCACAAACAATTAAAGATACTATTGTTAGCGAAATCCAAGTTAATTCTACTCAACGAATGTTGAATAAAACTGATACCAAATTAACAATCGGTGGTTATGGTGAAATTACCTATAACCAGCCAGAAAGTTTAAATGGTGAATTAGATGTTCAGCGATTAGTCATGATGTTTGGTTATAAATTTAATGATAAAGTTCAATTTCTTACTGAAATAGAATATGAACACGTAAAAGAAGTGTTTGTTGAACAAGCATTTATTAATTATTCTATAGGAGATAATATTAGTCTTCGTGGTGGTTTAATGTTAGTGCCAATGGGTATTGTTAATGAATATCATGAACCTACTACTTTCAATGGTGTCGAAAGGCCATCGGTTGATAATAAAATTGTACCAACAACTTGGAGGGAAATTGGTGTTGGAGTTAATGGTAGTCTTCCTGATGCTTCTTTAAGCTACCAAGCTTATATATTTAATGGATTTAAATCTACAGAATTAGACGGGGATCAAGTAAATGGATTGTTAAAAGGAAGTAGTGGTTTAAGAGGAGGTCGTCAAAAAGGGATTCAATCCACTATAAGCTCGCCAACTTTTTCAGCTAAGTTAGATTATTATGGTATTTTAGGATTGCGTTTAGGATTATCAGGTTATTTTGGTAAAACTCAAGCAGTTGATGCTATTCAAGATTTGGATGGTGCAATTATTGGTGTTTCTATGGTTGGGTTTGATGCACGTTATAAATTTAAAAAATTTGAAGCAAGAGGACAATTTATATATGCCTCTTTAACTGATACAGATTTATATAACGATTTAACAGGAAAAGATTTAGGATCAGCATTAATGGGTTATTATATTGAAGGTGGATATAATGTATTGCCAATTAAAGCTAAACAGCGATTGATTGCATTTGCTCGTTACGAACATTATGATACTCAGGCTTCAATGGAAGGTAACATGCAAAGAAATGATGCTTATAATAGAAATGATTTAACGGCTGGCTTATCTTACCATATTGCAAATGGTGTAGTTTTAAAAGGAGATTATCAATTTAAAAACAACGCCTTAAGTGGTTCAACAGTAAACAATCAATTAAATTTTGGAATTGGAGTTTGGTTCTAAGAAATCAATTCATATAAACGCTAAGTATTAAAAATTACTTACTTTAATCAAATTATGAAGAATAGTTGTCTTTTACTTTTAATGCTAGTTTTTTCATCATTTATCATTCCTGATAAAATTATGAAAAAGGCGGATAAAGTAATTGCTAAATATTATGAAATTGAGAATTTTTCAAAAGAAATAATTGAAGTTTCAGACGAAATAAATGCATTAACACCTTCAGAATTTGGTAAAAGTAATTTCTTTACAATTCATTCAGAAAAGAATTTGATTGGTTACGGTTATATTGCATCAGCAGCAAGTAAAACAGCCGAGTTTGATTATTTGGTATTGTTTGATTCTGATTTGATAATTATTAAAAGTAAAGTTTTAATTTATCGAGAGGAATATGGAGGAGAGATAGGAAGTAAGCGTTGGTTGAAACAATTTAATGGTAAATCTTTAGCTTCAGATAAGATTATTTATGGGGATAATATAGTACCAATAAGTGGTGCAACTATTTCAGCTCGTTCTATGACGATCTCGATGAATGATCTTTTAAAAAGTATTAAAACACTAAAAAATAAAAAAGTACTTTAATGCAATTACATGGTTTAATACATACGTTCCCTAAGCATATAAAAATTTTTATCGCAGCATTTGTAATTGTGTTAAGCATAGGGTATATAACTGGTTTATTGTTTGTAAATGAAACAGATTCAACCTCTCCAAATGGTATTGAAGAGAATTATTTAGGCAATGAAAATGATGAAGATGCACCCCTAATGAAATTTCAAAAGAGCGATCGTGAAATGCTTACTATTTTGCACTCACACATACTAAGTATGTCTTTTATATTTTTCTTTTTAGGAGCTTTAGTGGCTATTACTTCACTTCCTAAAAAATTAAAATCATTTTTAATGATTGAACCCTTTTTGTCAATCCTATTAACTTTTGGAGGAATTTATTTTCTTTGGCAAGGAATGCTTTGGATGAAATATATTGTTATGATTTCTGGAATTGTAATGACTGGTGTATTTTTAATAGCATCCTTTTCTATTTTATTACAATTATTTAAAAAAGAAAAATAGTCAACTATTTGTAGTACATTTACACGCAATTATTAAGTGACCATTTCTACAAACGGAAAATAATTTTAATTGTAATGAACGCACACAATAACAAGATTTTAGGAGAAGGATTAACATACGACGATGTATTGTTAGTACCTGCTTATTCAGAAGTTTTACCTCGTGAAGTATCAATAAGCACTAAGTTTACTCGAAACATTACCTTAAATGTTCCTGTATTATCAGCTGCCATGGATACCGTTACAGAAAGTGCTATGGCAATGGCAATGGCTCGTGAAGGTGGAATAGGAGTACTGCATAAAAACATGAGTATTGAAGCACAAGCAGCTGAGGTAAGAAAAGTTAAAAGATCGGAGAGTGGTATGATCATCGATCCAGTTACACTTCCTAAAACTGCGACTATTGGTGACGCTCAAAATACAATGCGTGAATATAGTATTGGAGGAATTCCAATTATCAACGATCAAAATAAATTAATAGGCATTGTAACTAATAGGGATTTGCGTTTTGAAAAAGACTATAAAAAACAATTGTCAGAGGTGATGACTTCTGAAAATTTAGTAACCGTAAGTAAAGGAACTTCCTTAACAGAAGCAGAAATTATATTACAAAAAAATAAAATTGAAAAACTTCCTGTCGTTAGTGAAGACAATTCTTTATTAGGCTTAATAACCTTTAGAGATATTACTAAAGTTACTCAAAAACCAATTGCGAATAAAGATAGTTTTGGAAGGTTAAGAGTTGCAGCAGCAATTGGTGTTACTGCAGATGCTGTTGAAAGAACACAAGCATTAGTCAATGCTCAAGTTGATGCTGTTATCATTGATACTGCTCATGGTCATACAAAAGGAGTAGTCGTTGTGTTGAAAAAAATTAAGAAGCAATTTCCTGAATTGGATGTAGTAGTTGGAAATATTGCAACTGCTGAGGCTGCAAAATATTTAGTTAATGCAGGAGCAGATGCAGTTAAAGTTGGGATTGGACCTGGTTCCATTTGTACAACACGTATTATTGCTGGTGTTGGTTTTCCTCAATTTTCTGCAGTTTTAGAAGTAGCTGCAGCCCTAAAAGGAACTGGAGTTCCTGTTATAGCAGATGGAGGTGTTCGTTATACAGGTGATATAGTCAAGGCAATTGCTGCAGGAGCAGATTGTGTGATGTTAGGTTCATTATTAGCTGGCACTAAAGAATCACCAGGAGAAACAATTATCTACGAAGGAAGGAAATTTAAATCATATCGTGGAATGGGTTCTTTAGAAGCAATGAAACAAGGATCTAAAGATCGTTATTTTCAAGACGTTGAGGATGATATTACAAAGCTTGTTCCTGAAGGTATAGTTGGTAGAGTTCCTTATAAAGGTGAGCTTTTAGAGAGTATGACTCAGTTTATTGGAGGGCTCAGAGCCGGAATGGGTTATTGTGGAGCAAAGGATATAGAAGCGCTAAAGGAATCTGCTAAATTTGTAAAAATTACAGCTTCTGGAATAAAAGAAAGCCACCCACATAATGTAACTATTACAAAGGAGGCCCCTAATTATTCGAGATAAATAAAGATACTATTATTCTTTAGGAATCGGTAATCCCATTTTTTTCATCACTTTAATGGTAAGATCCATTTTAGGATCTAAGTATACGATATTGTTATTGATCGTAAATACTTGTGTAAATTTCTCTTCTTTAGAAACCGCATTTAAGCTTTCACCAATCATCTGATAAAGAGGCTGAATTAATTCATCTTGTTTTAGTTGAATTAGCTTATTAGAATTTTGCTGAAATTGTTTAATGTCATTTTCTAAAGCAATTATTTCACTTTGTTTTTCTTTTTTAATGGCTTCAGTATAAGTGCTTTCATTTTGTTGATAAGAATCTACCAATGTTTGAAACGTGTTTATTTTTAATTTAGATTGGCTTTCTAAACCATCATTATAGGATGTTACATCAGTTCTTACTTGTTCTAGTTCTGGCATATTAGATATGATATACTCAACATCAACAGTTCCAACTTTTGATTGTGCATTTAATTGAATGTTAAAAAAAATTGCAATGACTAATAATGTACTTAATTTTTTCATAATGTGTTTTTAATTTTTGCAAATATACAAGTTAAAGAAAAATAAAACCAAAAAAATAGCTAATTCTTAAGTAAAGCTTAACAGAAAGCTATTTGCTTGAAGCTATATTTTTGTTACATTTGCAACGTTTTAATATTTACCATATCCTATAAAAAAATGAATAAAATAAATTTACTGTTACTGTTACTTTTAGTAACTTATTTTAATGGAATATCTCAAAAGAAAAATAATGTTTTGTTAACTATTAATGAAAAACCCGTTTATTCTTCAGAATTTAAACATGTATTCAATAAAAATCTTGATTTTGTTATTGAAGAATCTCAAAAAAATGTTGATGGATATTTAGACTTATTTATAGATTATAAGTTAAAAATTGCAGAAGCTTATGCGCAAAATTTAGATAAAAATGAACTGTATATAAAGGAGTTTGGAAAATATGAAGACCAACTTTCAAAAAAATATATTATAGATAAAAGAATTGCATCACAATTAATAGATGAAGCTTATGAAAGAGGAAAAGAAGAAGTAAATGCGGATCATATTTTGGTTTTAGTAAATTTAAATGACTCTCCTAAGGATACACTAATTGCGTACAATAAAATTAAAATTGCTTATGATAAAGCAGTTAGTGGAGAAGATTTTGAAACCTTAGTTGTAAATTATTCTGAAGAACCAGGTGCAAAAAAATCTAAAGGGAAGTTAGGGTATTTTACTGTTTTTCAGATGCTATACCCTTTCGAAACAGCAGCATACAATACAAAGGTTGGAGGAATATCAAAGATTACAAGAACTGCTTTTGGATATCATATTATTAAAATCAATGATCGTAGAGCAAAAAAACCAAAAATCAATGTTTCTCATATTATGGTTTTTTCTAATAAGGATAAAAAAGTAGAAAATCCTGAAGAAAGAATTAATGAATTATATGCAATGATTATGCAAGGTGAATCGTTCGAAAATGTAGCCAAACAATTTTCAGAAGATAAAAGTACTGGGAAAATTGGAGGTCAAATAAAAACTTTTGGCCCCGGTGATTTAAGAGCACCACAATTTGAAAAAGCAGCATATTCCATAAGCAATAATGGAGATATATTAGCTCCTATTAAAAGTTCTTTTGGATGGCATATTATAAGACTTAATGAGAAATTTACAATGCCTTCTTTTGAAGAACAAAAACCAGGAATAGAAAAGAATATTAATAGTGGAGCTCGAGAAAATTTTTTATTGCATGCAATTAATGATAAAATAATCTCTAAATATGGTTATGAAGAAGGGATAAGCTATTCTCCATATTTTAATACCTACATAACAGATAGTATTTTTAAACGTAATTGGGAGTATACACCCGTTGCTTATAATGAAACTCTTTTTACCATTGGTGATAAGAAGGTTAAGTATGATGAATTTGCTATCTATATAAGAGATCGTCAACTATTATTAAAAAAATATAGTAATAAAGGTTCTTTGCTTCTAGATATGTATAACAATTTTAAAAATGAAACAATTAATAATTATTATAAAGAAAGATTAGAAATAGAAAATGAAGATTATGCAATAATTGTTAATGAATACAGAAATGGACTTTTAGTTTATGACGTAATGAAAAATAATATTTGGCAAGTTGCAAAATTAGATTCAATAGGACTTAAGCAATATTATGAAGATACAAAAGGAAATTATATGTGGAAGGAAAGAGTTGATGTAGATATTATTTCCAGTACCAATGAAGTAAGTGCAAAAAAAGCCCAAGAATTATTAAATGAGGGAATGGAAATTACTACAATTAAAGAACTGCTCAATATAGACGGTAAAGTAAACGTTATTATTACAAGTGGTATCTATGAAGTAGATAAAAATGAACTTCCTGAAGGGATCGAAATTAAAGAAGGAGTTTCAGAAATTTATAAAAGAGATAATTCTAGTGTTGTTGTAAATGTTAAAGAAGTAATACCACCTTCAATAAAAGAATTTGTAAATGTTAGAGGAATTGTTTTAAGCAACTACCAAAGCGAAATAGAAAATAGATGGATAAAAAGCCTTAGAGATAAATACAAAGTTGAAATCAATAAGAAATCTCTTAAAAGAATTAAAAAAGAATTGGATCATTAATGAATAGAATATTCTTAACTATAATCAGCATAATTACTTTAAGTTCTTGTGATTATTTTAAACAAGATAATTTAGGAACTCCTATTGCTAGAGTAAATAATAGTTATTTATATCAAAAAGATATTAAAAATTTAATTTTTGAAAATACATCAAAAGAAGATAGCACATTAATTGTTGCTAACTATATAAATAGGTGGGCTACTAAACAATTATTAATTGATCAGTCTATCGTTAACTTACCTCAAGAGAAACAGGATGCTTATAATGATTTAGTAAATCAGTATAAAATAGATCTTTATATTGAAGCTTATAAGAGTTCAATAGTTGCTGAACAATTAGATAGTATAATAACTTTTAAAGAACTTGAAGATTTTT
>ERZ887851.965-NODE-965-length-26622-cov-36.458275_pt1 | contig 26622 bp, 21 predicted proteins | sample MGYA00521100_ERZ887851 | MGnify/ENA primary metagenome ERZ887851 (study PRJEB32303, sample SAMEA104408602) | aquatic metagenome | biome: Brackish water; feature: Pelagic; material: water | place: Baltic Sea | collected 2014-06-06T16:11:00 | depth 11,444 m ... | reverse complement strand
CTTTTTTCGCTTTCTCGGCAGCCTGGTCAGTAGCGGTTTTCTTTTCTACTTTGACTGCCTTCTTGTTAGCTGCTTTGGGTTGGGCTGGTGGTGGGGGAGGAGTAACCTTAGGCGGAGCTGATGGTGGAGTGAAGTCGGGAGGAGAGCCAGGCTTGGCGATAGGCCCTTTTCCACCTTCTGGTCCCTTAGCTCCTTGAGGCGATGTACTTGGGAGCGGGGCAAGATTTGGTGGAGTTAACAGGGATTCGTTAGCTCGGGCAAATGCATAGATGTAGCGACTGTCTCCGCTTGAATTTTCATCCTCTTCAGGCCCCCTGTAAATATCTCCAAATCGCAGCACATACTCCACACCGCTTTCCATCCCAACCAAAACTTCGCCTTTGTTCGAGACTACCTTGGGTACGGTTTGTCCGGATGCATCTTTGGCGGCAATGGTGTAGAAGCCCTTTTGCTGAAGCGATTGAACTACTGCTTGATTATTGGCATCCCTGAGATTGCTGAAAAACTCTTTTCCTTGTTTCAGGTTATTGACTAGAATTTCGGGTTTTCTTTCGACATCAATGATTTCGAGATCGTCTAGTGCATCTTTCAGTGCATCAAGAATTTCCTTATCAAGCTCTTCATTGTCCTTAAGGTTGCCCCCAGGGAAACTCCACTTAGAATCTGCAATATTCAAAACAAATGGATTATTGGTTCGATTGATTTTCCCCTGGGCTAAGTTAACATCATAATTGTCCAGGGTTACTTGTTTGATCTTGCGCTTGTCGAGATCAAGGAAGTCTTGTTCTACCCAGTCCACAAATTTTGAGGAAACATCTCGAGCATTGCTAACTTCCACGCGGTATACTGCGTTTTGTTCAGGTTTACGCACATAATAAGTGTTGGGTAAACCATCCACCTCTTCACCAATAATTAAACTGGCAAGGTTAGAACCCGAACTGTTCTTTAAATGAATAAGTCGGCCAATTCCGGATTCTGTGGCATCGGCTTTACTTGGGTTGAGAACGCCAAACTTGGCATGCTCTCCGGCGCCTTCTCCAGCCTGATCAATAATACGTAGATCAAAAAGCATACTGGAAACATCTTTTAACTGGTTATCTGCGTTGGCAGGGTAATCAGCCTTTCCTGGGCGGCGGATAAACCACCCCTTTTCTGTCTGGGTAACTTCGATGGATTTGGTTTGAATGTCTTCTTCATCTACCTCCACAATTTCAATTCCGGTCAAGGCGCGAGCGTCAAATGACTCAAAGAGCGCTTGCCCCATTAAGTTGGCCTTTGCAGAGGGATCCCGTTTGGTTGGTGAGGTTATGGTAGCTATGCAAACGGCTATGATGGCAGCGCCGAGAAAGGTTAAGGTCTTTTTATTTTCTTTCATTACTTATTAATCGAGAAAGGTTAAATACAATTCAGTGTGAGCTGTTAGGAACGCACTCGAGAGTCTACGGTTCCCTGAATTTCAGCCCTTCGTTTCTTATAAAATACAAAGATGGCAATTAAGAGCAGGGGAAGGGGAGGAATAAAGACTGAAAGCCTTTGTATACTCCTTTGTTTTTCGCGGATTTCACGGTCTCTTTTTCTCTCCGCATCTTTAATCTTCACATTGGTGGTTTGGCGTAGTTCCCGTTCACGCTTGGCCATATTCTTTTGTAATTTCGCTGCTTCGGTCTGCAAAACTTGCATGAATTGTCCCTGGGTCATCGAACCTTGGTTGTTTTGCACATCTGCAAGAGCCTCATTGAGCTTACGGTTTTCATCCTGAAGAATAGCTTGAATTGAACTTTCCGCTTCCTGAATGTTACGGGAGGCAACTTCTCTTGCTTCCTCAATACTCTTTTCAAATTCTTCTAGTGTGCGGTGCAATCTTCTACGGTTTCGAATTTCAAGCAGGCTTGTCTCGCCAGATAAATCATCGATCAAATTAAGAGCTAGGGTGACATTGTCGACATCTAGGGGGAAGTCAGACTCTGGACCGCGGCTACGAATATTGAAAAAAGGATCTGCGAGCATGTCCACATCGGCTACCAAGATAACATTTATCTGGTTGGTCTGATTACCATCTTCAACATTTCCGGAAATGGATGCGGCAATAATTTCCTGTGCCCCAGATCCTGAATACTTGGTACGATCTGGATTGAACCTGCGAGGTGTTCCGAACACTCCACCCGTCCAAAAAGTTTCTAAACTTGTGGTCCCCGCAAGAACTCCTCCGCGTGTTCTCAATAAGGGTTGGAAATCGAGGCTAGACGTTGACTTGGGGTAGAGAGTACCTGGACAGGTGAATAGGCAATATTGTAATTCAGATGTAATCGGGTCGGAGTGGAAGGAATTGGGCAATCCACCAACATAAACAAACTCATCCGGAAAATTTTCCGAACGTTGAATCTTGGGGAATGGATTGTATGGATCGCGTAAAATGCGTTCCTGTAAGCCTCCAAGCTTTGTATCCAAATCGGAAAGTAATCGTTGCTCTACAAAATTACGAATCGGGTGGTTGCTATCCATCTTTTCGAAAACCGTGCGGAGGGAACTTAGCTTCAAACTATTCCAGTCATTTTGCGAAAGAGAGGAATTTGATTTCAACCTTGCTTCGTACTCAGATGCTTTCTTGATCAAGTTGTCCAAGTTCGTGAAGAAAGTACCTACCTCAGGAAATCGACCACGAGCCGGGGCCAAGGTTCTTGTCGCATTTTGTTTTAGGCTGCTTAGTTCGGTTTGAACTTTTTCTAACCTTTCCATCGGGTCGAGGTTGAAGTTTACCTGTAATAAATCCCATAATTTATTCAGATCACCTTTTTCTGGAGCACTTCCTCCCTGGTCTGGTCCGCTGTTATTGTTTCGGCGTGGTTCGTAAGTTCCCGTAACACTACCTTGGATTAAGGGAAGAGGGTCTTCAAAAATGGCAGTGGGTATACCTGACTTAATTGCGGCTACCAAGTCGTCCATTTTCTCATTGTCCAAAGTGCTTGGTTGAACCACAACCAAGGCGTCGTAATCTTCCGGAGAAAGTTCTCCACCGGTAACCTCTTGGACATCATATTGTTTGTTGAGCTCGGTAAAAAATTCCCAGGCTGGAGTGCCTCCTCCCAAGTTAAATCCCATTATTCCCATACCTGCAGTACCAAGGACGGGTGCATCGGTGGCAAAAACTCCAAGGGTCTTTTTCTGGTGTGATCCGCTTACCGAATTGATGGTGCGGACAATCTCATATTCCACAGGCAAGCCCTTGAAGAGGAAAGGAATGGTTTGTTGGCCTTTGTCACCCTTGCATACGATACCCATGTATAAATCCTTTTGCCAAGGCACCATCCGTCCACCTTCCATAACAAAGAGGGGAGGGGTGACTCCGTTTTGATTTTCTACGCCGTATTTTTCTGCAGTGGCTGATGCATTATCTTCGGGAGTAATCACATGTATCTTGACTGAGACCAACTTGGTTTCGCGGTCAATTTCCCGAAGGGCGGTCAATAAATTGATTCGAGTCTGTACATATTGTTCAGGAATCGAGTCGGTTGGGGAAATAAATGCATCGATTTCAACCTGACTGTTTAATTGGCCAAGCAACTCAATGGAACCTTCGGACAAACTACTTAACTGTTCTGCGGTTGCATCCAGTCTTACAATATCATGATTTCGGAAATATTGAGTCATGGCAAAAGCGGTAATCAAGGTGGCAACCACTCGGACAGAGAAGTGAGAAAACTTATTCTTCCCTTGGGGACTCCCCACCCAGTGCCTACGCCCAATCAAAATAGAAGATAGGTAGAGCATGGCCACGGCCAAGCCGATAAAGAAAATCATACCCGATGTACTGATTATTCCACGGCTAAAATCGAGAAAGTTTGCCGCAATTGCCCATTCCGAATCCTGTAATAAGGCAAGGGGCGAGTTGAAGGCTACACCCAAAACAAAAGCAACTGTGAGGTTGGCGGTGAGGAAAGAAGCGACCATTCCAATAGCAATCATACTGAGTCCGACAAACCAATATCCCAAGTAGGTGGAGACCAAAAGGCCAAAGTCGGGATTGCCTAATTGGCTAAGCACATAGTAATTGGCGATCAGAGAGATAACGAGAGAGACTGAAAATATGGCAACGGCTCCGAGGTATTTACCAATGACCACATCAAAATCACTTCCTGGCAATGTGAGCAAAAGTTCATCTGTGCCTTGTCGCTTCTCGTCTGCCCAAATACTCATGGTAATGGCGGGTATAAAGCCAAGAAGGATGAGGGGTAGATAACGGTTTAATTGATCAAGGTTTGCCAGATTGGAGTCAAAAAACTCCTGAGGCCAAAAAGCGGCTAAACCACTAGATAAAAGAAAGGCGCAGATAAAAACATATCCGCTGGGACTTCCAAAGTATGCGGCTAGGTTGCGTTTAAATACGGCGAGAACGGCTTGGATGTTCATAGGACAGTGCTAAAGTTATGCAGCTAAAGTTTGTTTATTGAACCAGGTATCGAGTGAGGATTCGCTCTTTATTTCATCTGGAGTTCCTTCAAAGATTAAGCGACCGTTGTTAATCAGTAAGACACGGTCCGCAACTTCGGGCACTTCTTGTAAAATGTGAGTAGAAAGAAGAATCGTTTTACCCAAACCTTTTATAGTCTTACGAACTTCCAAAACTTGATTGGGGTCAAGTCCAGCAGTGGGCTCGTCCATGATTAATACATCCGGTTCATGCAACAATACATTGGCCATGCCCACACGTTGCCTAAATCCGCGTGAGAGTTTGCCGATTGGTTTGCTCAGTACGGTTTGCAGTGCACATTGTTCGATTACTTGGGAAATCCGGTCTCTCTTGGTTGCTGGATCCATACTTCTGGCATCTCCAAAAAAGTTAAGCAGGGCTATGGGAGTCATCTCCTCGTACAATGGGCCGTTCTCAGGAAGGTATCCGATTCGATTTGCCACCACCGAGCGATTATTTGCTACCTCTAAACCACACACCTTAGCAATCCCTGCAGATGGAGCTAAATATCCAGTTAGCATTTTCATTGTTGTACTCTTTCCGGCACCATTTGGTCCTAGAAAGGCAACCACCTCGCCTTTGCGGATGGAAATGTTCAAGTCTTCCACGGCAATAAAATCACCGTAGTATTTACTAAGGCCCACGGCCTCGATCATGAATTCTTCTTTTGATTGTTCGCTCATATGTAGTGGCTGGATTATGGCTGTATAAAAAGGCAGGGTTGTTTCTATTAAATGTTATGCGATGGTGCACTTCCATTTTGTGCAAAGGTTCAAAAAATTCTTTCTCGGGCATGCTTTCAAGAAGAAAATCTTTACAAGGCTATAAGAAATTAACTAGATTAAAGCAACCCTTAGGAATATGCCCACTTTCCGTCCAGTCATTTTAATTCTTTGTTTGAACTTCCAAGCAATGTCCTTGGCAGATAATTCTCTTGATGAGTGGTTTTCATCTCCTTTGTTGGATGTGCCTGTTAGAATGGATGAATTAAGTGGGGATCGAATTGTAGAACTAACCGCGGAAAAATTTTCCAACCCGTTATTTTATCCCAAGTCTGTAAGTATTTTTGAAAGGATGGATGGGTCTTTGCCTCAATTCTATTTACTCGAGCAACTCGCAAAGAATCCCGGACTTATTCCCCTCCCCAAAAAACAATCTACCCGATACCCGGGAAGTGTCGGTCGTAATCAACAAAATGTAGAACTTAATGTTGCTGATAGAGAAAGGCAGTTATTTGATACTTCACTTCTGCTGGTTCCGAAAAGATCTTCTCCGCTTCCCTCAGACGATGATTTAAAGGCATTCTTAGCCCAAGGGCGTCGAAAGTATGTTTCACCGGTCGACTCCAAGGACATCATTGATAACCTTTTAAAAGATGAGTATGCAGATCATCCGGTCATCAGTTTACTAAACGATTCCCCGGAAGTTAAAAAAGTTTTAAAGTCAGAATCCTTTAATCAAGGCAAGCAGGGTCTTTTTAATTCTGCCAGTGCTGCTCTTCAGTCTTCACCCACAGTTCAAGCATCCTCTTATCTTTCACCTCCGCAACCACTGGCTGGAGTTAAAAAAGCATCTCTTCAAGACTTGCAATTTGATGGCCGAACTTTTTTAACTTTGCAGGCACGCAAACCTTCCCGAGATGGTACTATGCAACCGGCGCAAGCTTCGGAGATTTACCTGACTACTCAGGACTTAAAAGAGTTACTCAAGGGGATCGGGAGTGATCCTGTGGTTGCTGGGGAGGTTAGGTCAGTTGCAGAAATGTGGGCTAAGGCAGAAAAGAATGTTTCTCAAAATCCAGAGATTGCTCTGGGAGTAAAATCCATTCTTCTTTCTGCAAAGGTGGGCCGTGCCCGTACCGATCCTTACGGAAATGCATCGATGGATAATGTATCTCCTGATGATAAATATTTTGTCATTGGAATCGATAAGGATGTGGAAACAAATGTTGTGACCATTTGGTCCAAAGAAGTAGATGTTGAGCCTGGAGAAAACTTGGTAGAGCTTAGCTCTACCGATGTTATTTATCAGGAATAATTCTTCTCTCTTTATTTATTCACTTGGCGAACTTCTCAAGAATTGCTCGCCATCTTAGAGTCGGGTGCTTTAATTGACGCTTTCATTCTTATAAAATCTATCTTCGTTATGCAAAACAAAGAAATCCTACAACAAGCCGCTGATCAAGCCCGTGGCTTGGCCATCGACGCGATTCACGCCTGCAGTTCAGGACATTTGGGCCTTCCCCTCGGAGCTGCCGAGGTTGGGGCTGTTCTGTTCGGCAAAGATTTAAAAGTCGATCCGTCCGACGATCAATGGCTCAACCGCGATCGTTTCATTCTGTCCGCCGGTCATGGCAGTATGTTCCTTTATGGATGGTTGCACCTCGCTGGGTATGATCTCCCTCTCGAAGAGGTAAAGAACTTCCGAAAACTTCACAGCAAAACACCTGGGCATCCCGAATACGGTGAGACTCCAGGCGTTGAGTGTACAACTGGTCCACTCGGACAGGGCGTTGGCAATGCGGTTGGTATGGCTATCGCTTCCAAAATGGCGGCCGCACATTTCAATACCTCCGAGCACGAAATTTTTAACCATCAGGTATTTGCCCTAGCTGGGGATGGTTGTTTACAGGAAGGGGTAGCCGCGGAAGCTGCTTCCTTAGCTGGTCACCTTGCCTTGGATAACCTGACCATCCTTTATGATTCCAACGATGTCACCCTCGATGCTATGGCCGATGCCAGCCAGAGCGAAAGTGTGATCGATCGCTTTGCCTCTTATGGATTTGCGGTTGAAATGATTGAAGATGGACATGATATGGAAGCGATCTCGGCCGCCCTTGAACGTGCCCGTGCTAACACCGAAAAGCCTACTTTTATTGAAATCAAAACCACCATTGCCAAGGGCATACCCGAAGTTGCCGGTACTTCTGCCGGACATGGTGAGGGTGGAGCAAAATTTGCCGGGGCTGCCCGTCAGGGTCTTGGGCTGCCTGAGGAAACATTCTATGTGTCCGATGAAGTCCGAACATTCTTTGCCGACCGCAAGGCCCAGCTTGGTGAAGCACGTCAGCAATGGGATGCATCTTACGCCGCCTGGCGTTCTGCAAATCCCGAAAAAGCAGCTTTGCTTGATTCTGGAATTTCTCGTGATGTGCCTGCTGATTTACTCAATAGTGTGCAGGAATTTGCCGCGGATGCCAATGTGGCAACCCGTGCAGCTGGTAGTCAGATTATTAACGACCTGGCCAAGGCTATGCCTTTACTAATTAGTGGTTCTGCTGATCTGCATGGTTCGACCAAGAATTATATTAAGGAAGTGGGCGACTTTACAAAGAACAACCACTCCGGTCGCAATCTGCTCTTTGGTATTCGCGAGCATGCCATGGGGGCGATCGTTAACGGGATTGCCTATTACGGCATCTTCCGTCCTTCAGGTGCCACCTTTGCGGTATTTGCCGATTATATGCGCCCATCTGTCCGCCTTTCGGCTTTGATGGGGCTTCCTATCTTTCATATCTGGACGCACGATTCTGTGGCAGTTGGAGAAGATGGTCCGACTCACCAACCGGTGGAAACTACGAGTGGCTTACGGGTCATTCCAAATCTCGATGTCATCCGCCCAGCTGATCCCGAAGAAACTGCCGGTGCTTATGTTGCCGCCTTGCAACGCATCGATGGACCGACCGGCCTTATTCTCACCCGTCAGAATGTACCCAACCTTTCTTCCATTCCCGTACAGACACGCCGTGAAGGTGTGCTTAAGGGTGGATACATTGCCCGTCAGGAACAGGGCGAGTTGGAACTGATCATTCTTGCTTCTGGAAGTGAGCTCAACCTTGCTTTGCAGGCTGCTGAAAAGCTTGGATCCTCTGTCCGAGTGGTCTCAGTTCCCTGCATGGAGCGCTTCGACCGTCAGGACGACTCCTACCGCGAGTCCGTACTTCCACGCTCCTGCCGCAACCGTATGGCAGTGGAAGCGGGTGTGTCTGATCTTTGGAGGAAGTATGTCGGGCTCGACGGAGTGGTCGTTGGTATCGACCGTTTTGGAATGTCTGCACCTGGAGATACTGTTCTCGAAGAATTGGGCATGTCGGTTGACAATGTGGTTAAGCAGGCTGCCCTTGCCGGCTTGAGTGCTTAGTTTTAAGTCGTATTATTTCAACACTTTTTACCTTCTGTAAAGCCTGTCCCATTAGGGGCAGGCTTTTTTGTGTAATAAAGGAGTAACGATTTTATCGTTTTTTTATTCCCAAAAAAAATAGGTCGAGCTTTCCTTGGCTCTGTCCAAGGGCAAACAGTGCATAGAGACAGGCAAAGAGATTACCTCCCACAAGAATAGCGACAGCCCACAGCAGCTTGGCAAGGAGAAGATCCTCCCGAGTCCATACCCAGCCAAGGAAGAGCAGGAAGCCCACGTAGACATCGACTAGGGAGACGACGCCCCATGGGTTGTCCATCAGGGCAGCTCCGTCTTCCCAAAAGTCTCCCCAGCCAAACCCATAAATTAAGCCGGCAAGCATAACCAAAAAGAGCCCGGATAAATAGATCCGGGCTCCTAAGTGGTTCATATAAAAAAGCTACTTAATTTAGGCCGTGGCAATAGCCAGGGCCTGGTCGAGATCGGCAAGCAAATCATCCGCATGCTCGATTCCCACGGATAGACGGATCAATTCAGGGGCGATCCCACCTGCTTTTTGTTGCTCCTCGGATAATTGAGAGTGGGTAGTGGTGGCCGGATGGATCGCCAAACTTCGTGCGTCACCCACATTGGCAAGGTGGGAGAATAGTTTTAAATTGTCGATAAATTTGGAACCAGCTTCTGCCCCTCCCTTAATTCCAAACACGACCATGGAGCCGCCTTTGCCACGAAGGTATTTTTGGTTAAGAGCATTCATTGGATCATCTTCCAAACCAGGAAATCGTGCCCATTCAACTGAGGCGTGGTTTTTGAGATGTTGGGCAACAGTCAGTGCATTTTCACAATGTTTTTCCATACGAAGGGGAAGCGTTTCGATTCCCTGGATGAATTGCCAGGAATTGTCTGGAGCTATACAGGCACCCAAGTTGCGCAGGGGAACGGTGCGCATTCTTAAAATATAAGCAAGGGGGGCAAGAGGTTCAGGAAGATCATGCCCCCAACGCAATCCGTGGTAACTGTTATCGGGCTGGTCATAGAGCGGGAAATTTCCATTCTTCCAGTCGAAGGTGCCGGAATCGATCACGACCCCGCCAATGCCGTTGCCCTGGCCACCAAGCCACTTGGTGAGCGAGTGAACCACGATGCTGGCACCGTGCTCAATCGGACGGGTGAGGTAAGGGGTGGAAAAGGTGCTGTCCACAATCAGAGGGATGCCATGGTCTTTGGCCACCTTGGATATGGCTTCCAGGTCAGCAACATCGAGACCGGGGTTACTCACGGATTCGCAAAACAAAGCCTTGGTTTTGGGAGTGATGGCAGCGGCAAAGTTTTGTGGGTCATTGGGGTCGACAAAGTTTACCTTGATTCCAAGCTTGGGCAAAATGTCATTAAACTGGGTATAGGTACCCCCGTATAGGTTATTGGCGGAAACAATTTCATCCCCCGCTTCGGCGAGGTTGATGATGGCGTAAAAAACGGCACTCGTACCCGAGGCAACTCCGAGACCGGCAGCTCCACCCTCAAGTGCGGCTACTCTTTGTTCGAGCACATCGGTGGTTGGATTCATTAAACGGGTATAAATATTTCCCAGTTCGCGCAGACCAAAGAGATTGGCAGCATGTTCGGTATTATTAAATACAAATGAGCTTGTTTTATAAATTGGAACGGCGCGGGAATTGGTGGTTGGGTCGGGCTGGTAGCCTGCGTGTAGGCACTGGGTTTCGAGTTTCATAATACGCTAAGGGTTGGGGGAGGTGAGTGAGTTGTTAAAAAAAGGGCGAATAATCTTTTTTGCAAAGCTCGGGGAGGAGGGCAACTATCTTTATAAGCCCGTTCAAAAACAAGAATCTATCGAGTCATAAATCCTTTACCCCTTGGCCGGCTTGGCGAAGAGATAGTGGGAGACCCACCATTCCTGGCCCTTGGCGTAGGCAAAGGTTTCGGCACAGGCGAGAAAGAAGATACGCCAGCGGTGGTAAGTTTTCTTTGCCTCTAAGGGTGTTTGATCATTCTCGAAGATACGCAGGGCGGCGGATTTGTTTTGGTCGAGGTTACGCAACCAATCCTCAGAGGTTTCCCCGTAGTGCCTGCCCGACCATCGCCAGCGTCTTTCGAGCTCGAGATCTCCGCAAATCCGCAAAAAGAGTTCGTCCGCGGGCATGGTGCCCCCACTGAAAAAATGTTTGGACATCCAATCGTCTTCCCCCTCGACCTCGAAGGGATAAGAGGTGGAACGGTGGCAAAATACATGAGTAAAAAGTTTTCCCCCTGGATTTAACCAATTGAAAATTTGTTGGAAGAGTTGACGGTGGTTGCGCACATGCTCGAACATTTCAACCGAGACCACACGGTCATAGGATTGATCGGGCTTAAAAGCATTAACATCTGCAGTGACTACTTCGAGGTTGTTTAATCCACGTTCCTTGGCGGTTTCCATAATATATTTGCGTTGGGAATGGGAGTTGGAAACCGAACGGATACGTGATTTTGGATAGTGTTTTGCCATCCATAAGGAGAGGGAACCCCAACCGCATCCAAGCTCTAAAATCTCCTGGCCATCCTGCAGGTCTGCCCTTTTGCAAGTGAGTTCTAGGGCACGGTCCTCCGCTTGATCTAGCCCGTGGGTGCCGGGGTCGTAGCAGCAACAACTATATTTCAAGTTTTTGCCTAATACGAGGCGGTAAAAACCTGAGGGTACTTCGTAGTGTTGTTCGTTGGCCTTTTCAGTCTCCACCGCAAGGTCGGATTGATCGACCGATCGTATGTACTCCTCGGCGAGTTCTGCGTTGGCTTCGCAATCTTCAGACTGACATTGTTCGAGGCGTTTTTTACAGAGGTTGCGTATGCCTGCACGGATGAGAAAGTCAGGCACCAAACCGCGTTCGCTTAATTGAATGAAAGAATCAGTAAGGCTCATTGATGAGAGTTTTTTGACTTAGGGAACCAAGGAAAGAAAGATTGGGTACGCTCGACATAAGAACGGTAGGCGTCTCCGCTTACCTCCAATTTACGTGCCTCCACAAAAGGAATGCCAGTGATTCGGGTAAGGAAGAGATAGAGAATTGGGGGTACTATACATAACCATGCACCACCGGTAGAGAGTATGCCCATCGGAAGGTAGCCCAACCAAAGAATCCATTCGAAAAAATAATTGGGGTGTCGGGAATATTTCCATAGTCCAGAATCGCAAACCTCTTGGCGAGAACGTCCGGGGGTATTTTTAAAAAGGCGCAATTGTTTATCCGCCAAGCTGACCCCTACAAATCCTAAGATCCAAATAAACATACCCAGGTGATCAAACCAGGCGAGGTCGGACGAATTCCGTCCGAGGATGAGAAAAGGACTGGCAAATAAAACGATCCAAAATGCCTGTACCTGAAAAAAGAGAAAGAATCCGACGTTTGCATTTTTGCCCAAGTGATCGCGCAGGTATGCATACCGTGCATCCTCTGGTTTCCCCCAGCACCTTCGAAGTAGGTGAGTGCCCAAACGGGCTGACCATACTCCGAGCAGTCCGAGGAGTAGGGCATGCCTGGCGGGGTGGCATTCTTCCTGAATGAAATAGAGATAAACCAAGCCAAGTACGCCGACGCCATAGGCCCACAACACATCAACATACGAAGTGTTACGAATAGCCAGGGCGATTAGCCAACCAACGAGCATCACCAACGATGCTGCTGCCTGTCCGTAGAGCAGAAGATCCAGGTTATTCATTGATGAATATTTCTGTACTTATGGTGAAGTTGTCTGAGGATCAACCCGGCAATTGCCCATTCTGTTGCGATGGCGATGGCAGATGTCCAGTCAGAGGTAAAAGCGAGGCGTTCAAGTTGCCAACCAGAGGCATAAGCGATCAATCCGCCAAGACCAAATCCGATCAGGCAGCGGGAATTATTTTGCAGGAACCAGGAAAATAAAGGCCTAAGCATAAGCCCGAAATTTGCCCAGAGAAAAATCATCCACAGTGGGGCGCCGCCCACTGTGGGGTCGGCATAAAAGGCGAGCATTTCCAGGTGAACAAGCAGGGAATCTCCAACCATGCCGAGTGCGACCGCAGCGAGAAGAAAAGGAAAGGATGAACGGAAACGCCGGGTCGTGGCAATTCGGCAAAGAACGAAAAGAAATCCAGCAAAGGGAAAGAGAAATGGGTATTCGGTTGCTGAGCCGAGAACGCATGCAAACCAGGCGACTTGAAAGACGACTAAATCGATAAGGAAGTTTGGAGGTTTATTCATTGCGTAAACCCTTTGCCCACTTTGCAATTTGGCTTGGTTAAAAGAAGGTGGATATCTCCGGTGTATCCCTCCTCAAATCCCGCTTCGCAGTAGCAAAGATAATAAATCCATGCCCGTCGGAATGAATCGTCATAGCCCAGGCTTTTAATGGCTTCTTCATTTTTTAAAAAGCGCAAGCGCCATTCCCGCAGGGTTCGGGCATAGTGGTATCCAATATCCTGAACACCGGTTGGTCGGAGGTCGGATTTTTTGACTACGGCCGAGATCATTGCAGATACAGAGGGTACACAACTTCCAGGGAATACCCGGGTACGAATATAGTCCACTTCCGTTAAGTACTGATCATATCTATGGTCAGGCATGGTAATTGCCTGAACGAGGCTAGCTCCATCCGCAGCAAGAAGGTCAGAAATTTTTGAAAAATAAGTGGGTAAATATTCATGACCTACCGCTTCAATCATTTCGATGGAGACCACCCGGTCATAAGAACCCTGTAATGTACGATAGTCCTCCTGTAAAAGAGTTGCTCGCTCTTTGAATCCTCCTTTTTCAATTTGTCGAAGGGTGTAAGAATGTTGCTCCTTGGAGATTGTTGTGCCCGTCCATTTTGCGCCCGTGGTTTCGAGCAGGCGTTGGGCGAATCCGCCCCATCCACATCCGATTTCAAGAACGGTTTGGCCATGCTTGATATCTAACTGTTCGATGATCCGATCATATTTGGCAATAGATGCTTGTTTCAAGGTGGTTTCCTTATCCGCAAAAATGCCACAAGAATAGGTCATCGTCGGATCGAGCATTAATTCATAAAAATTATTTCCCAGATCGTAGTGCAGGGCGATATTTCGCCGACTTCCTTTAACGGTATTTTTCTGCCCGATCATATATCCCCAACGGGCAAGCTTGTTCAGCAGGGATGCCCAACCGCCTTCGAGGTCGTCCATCACTTCAAAGTTTTGTAAAAATAAACGGAATAAGCCGACGAGGTCATTGGTTTCCCAGTCGCCCGCTGAATAACTGTCGGCCACTCCAAGGGAACCACCAAGGCAGGCTTTGCGAAAAAATACCGGATTTAATACCGTTATGTTTATGGGGGAGGATGCCTGGCTATCTCCAAAGACATGTTCACGACCGGAAAATTTAAGAATTAATCGACCCCGTTTGATTTTGGTAAATTGTTTGAGCAGTAAACGGCCAAACAGGCCAAAGTCTTCGCCGGTCGAGCGAAGGGGGGGGGTAATCGATGCGGGGGCGCTTGCTTTCATTAACTAAAAAGGATCAGATAAATGTTTGGGGTGTGGATAAAAAGGGCAACCCTTGAGTCGCAAGAGCAATGCATTCCAATAAATTGCCCGTACTACATTCAGGGTCATAAATGGAAACCTGCCCAGTGCCCAAGCGAGGTTTCTTCCGTCTAAAGGACGACGGTTAAGCTGGAGGTGAGCGGTAAAAAAAGTTTTTTCTTTTTCCCGTAAAATCATGTCCGCCTGAAAACGTTCGGCGGGTAGACGAAAGCGCCAATCGTACTCGACCTCCATACCAATAAATGGAGAGACATGAAATTCTTTGCGAAATTCGTAGTCCATCCGGCTATTTTCCGCTTCTTTTTCCCAGGTAAAGCACTTGGCATAACATTCACCCCATGGAGTATTGGTAATCTCGGTCATCATCGCTACCGGTCGCGTTTTTTCTTCATTCCATAAAAAATAAAAACTTACCGGATTAAAACAGTGTCCAAATGTGCGCAAGTGAGTGATGATGGATACCGGACCGGAAAATTCCTTTTTTAACTGTTCGGACATGGTATTCCTTACCGCTTTGGAAAGATCAGGAATTTCAGGGCGGTGATAGTCTGATCGAAAGAAACTTCCTAGGTTGGAACGGTCGATTGACCAAAAGAAACGCCCGGTAAATATATCTGCCAATTCATCAAGAAAGAGATGACCCATGTATACTTGGTAGCTTAAATCATGCTTTTTGGGAGATTTTCGGTGGTGAGATACCTCACCAAAATACAAACAACTCTTCATCCCAATTCTTCGCCAAATGATTTACACACCCGCAAAGCACTGGCCAACCCATCTTCATGGAATCCATACCCCCAATAAGCCCCGCAAAGGGATATTGCCCGGCGCTGGATAAAGGAGGGGTGCATGGCCTGGGCGGACTTGCGACCGGGATGGTAGGTGGGGTGTTTGAAGGTAAAATCCGCGTGGCGTAAGGATGGATCGATGGAGAATTCCTGGTTGAGTGATACGCAAAAGGGCTCTTTGGTTGGCAGGCTTTGTAAAATGTTCATGTCGTAGGTGACTACGGAATGATCTTTTTTTTCCTTGGGCAGGTAAGCATTCCAACTTGCTCGGGCGGAACTACGACGGGGAAGTAACCGATCGTCTGAATGTAAAGAGACTTTATTTTGTTCATAAGGAAACTTCTGTAAAAGTTCGATCTCCTCACTCTCGGCACCATCGAGCATTTTCAAGGATTGATCAGCATGGCAGGCAAGAATGGCTTGGTCGAACCTTTGGGTACTCCCATCTGGCAGGCTTAGGGTTACCCCATTTTCGGATCGTTGAACGGAACGAATGGGAGTGGAAAGTCGTAGACGATCGCCAAGTCCCTGTGCGATTTTGTCAACATAGGTTCTTGATCCTCCCTGCAGGACCCTCCAAACTGGCCGATTGTAGGCCTGTAACATATTGTGGTTGGACAGGAAATCAGTGAGGAACTCGATAGGGAACGAAGAAAATCGATCGACAGAGCATGACCAAAGGGCCGAACCAAGGGGGAGTAAGAATGCCTCAGCAAATCGTTTTCCAAATCGATGACGGGAAATAAATTCTCCCACCGTTTCGTCTGAATTTGCTTTTTCTTCGGCCAGACGATGGAATCGTAAAAGGTCCCGGACCATCCCCCAATGTTTGGGGTCGGTCAGGTTTTTAAAGCCGCCAAATAATCCAAGGATCGATTCTCCGCTATATTCGATACCACTTCTTTCCGACCGTACGGAAAAGCCCATCCGTGTGGGTTGTGATTGTACATCGAGTTTTTCGAGGAGGCGGACGAAATTTGGATAGTTTTGTTCGTTAAAGACAATAAATCCGGTATCCACCCTATAATCACCTGTACGACCATTAACATCTACAGTGTTAACATGTCCGCCTGGTTTATTCGCAGCCTCGAAGAGTACGATTTCGTGGTTCTTTTTGAGCAGGTGAGCACAGGCTAAACCAGAAATGCCCGAACCAATGACTGCTAATTTCATGATATCCGCCAGGGGACGACCACTAGACCGGTTACTGTTTCGCCTTGTCTTTTACCCATGCAGGCACTGGGCGTAAGTTGCGAACCAAGCCAAAAAGGGCAAGTGTTCGGAGTACATAATAGGTGGGGTCAATTTCCCAGGGTAAAAAACCCTGTCGAGCAGAGCCGGGAAAGAAGTGGTGATTATTGTGCCACCCCTCACCAAAAGTAATGATGGAAACAAACCAATTATTTCGGCTTTCATCCCCGGTTTCATATTTTTTCTTACCAAACATGTGGGTGAGCGAATTTACCGAGAAGGTGGCATGATAGAGCAGGACGGTGGGAAGAAAAAATCCCCATGCCAACATACCTAACCCGTTTATTCCAGTCCAGGTTTGGAATAGCGACCATTCTCCCAAAAGATAACATCCTAAAGCGAGCATGAGAACTGCAATCCAATCATAGCGATTGATAAAACGGAGTTCCTTGAATTTTGCCCAGTCTGGAATTTCCTTGAGAAAGGTGGGGAGGGCATAATCAGTCATAAACCAAAGGGTATGACTCCAGAGGAAATTTTTGTGATGGGGAGAGTGCGAATCTTTATCGGTGTCAGAATGCCGATGATGTCTACGATGGTGTGCGGCCCACCAAAGAGGTCCTCTTTGTCCGGATGCACAACCGACAAAAGCTCCCAAAAACTGTACGATTCGTCCTGTATTAAAGGTGCGGTGAGAGAAATAACGGTGGTAAAAGGCAGTAATCGCAAACATGCGTGCCGAATAAGAAAGCAAGAGCACGAACAAGCAAGGCCATACGAACGGAGTAAAGAAGACGAGCAGAGCACCTAAATGAATCAGAATGTATGGAACACAGCGGAACCATTCCACTTTATCTTGAGTGGAATCAGGTTCACCTTGAGTCTCCGGGGGAGGGCAGACCCACTTAGATAAGCTAGAAATCATGAATTACGCGGCATTGTCCAAGATTAAAGAGAGTTGTAAAGGACTCATCTTGGTTTTGCCACGCAATTCGATACCAACTAACTTGTCCAAGTTGCGAAAATCTAGTTTTCCATTGTTCATCACCACGGCCCGTAACTTTCTCAAGCCAAGTGCTTCTAACTGGCGTACACGTTCACCGGAAACATTAAGAATTTCTGCGATATCATCTAATTTCATCGATTCTTTATCTTTGGTTAAACCAAAGCGCATACCTAATACCTTTCGTTCTCTTTGATCAAGAAAGCCCAAGGCCACCCGAATGTCATCTGCTAAAGAACCATCCTCACGGTAAGATTGCTGGGTTTCTTTTTCATCAGTCATTACATCGATGAGTGAATGGTCAGAATCATCGGAAAATGGTTCGTCCAAGGACATGGTGCTGGAAGGAGCATATTTTACCCGACTCGACAAATTACGGGTGTCATCCAGAGCGGATTTGACTTCATCGTCAGTAGGGTCGCGACCCAAGGAAATCTGAAGTTCTGTACGGAGATTATTTTCTTTTCTTTTGCCTTGGGAAACATCATGAGGAATAGAAACCGCCTCGGCCATTTTGCTCACAAATCGCTGGATGCGCTGACGGATCCACCAGGCGGCATAGGTGCTAAGTTTGATCCCCCGGGTATGATCAAATTTTTCGATCGCAATGATAAGACCATGAATTCCTTCAGCCATTACATCCTCCATTGGGACATTTACCTGACGGAATTTAAGGGCAATCGATGCAACCAGTCGGATATGTCTCTCAATCAATTCCTGCTTTGCGGATTCAGAACCTTTATTGAAGTCTCCAAATAACTGATCATACTCTTCCTTGGTTGGGGGAGCCATGCGTGAACGGTCGGAAATGAATCGGCCGATTGGATCGGAGGAATCATTCGTTTGCGTGTAACTATATGGTGCCATAACAATTAATAGAACGAAGGTTTTATATTTTAAGATCATGCGAAATCAAAATTCCGATTTTTTTATTCGAACTTCGAAAGATTGTATTTTTCTTTCAGGAGTTCTCTCCAGTTTATCTTATGGATGAACCCATGATCGTGCGGCCAGAAGGACTGTTCTGTCCTGCAGGTGGCTTTTTTATCGATCCACGAGGACGAGTGGATAAAGCCTTGGTTACTCATGCTCATAGCGACCATGCCCGTCCGGGGCATGGAAGATATTTAGTTTCGGAAAGTTGTCTGCCCCTTCTGAAATTACGACTGGGTCAAGAGATCCAGGCGGAGGGCATAGCTTACGGAAAAGTGTGCAAGATTGGAGATGCCCATGTTTCATTTCATCGAGCCGGACATATTCTGGGCTCTTCTCAGATTCGAGTGGAGGTGGGTGGCCGGGTTTGGGTGGTGAGTGGAGACTATAAACCACAACCAGACCGGAGTTGCGAAGCGTTCGAGCTTGTGAAGTGCGATGTCTTTGTTAGCGAGTGTACATTTGGCCTACCCGTCTATCGCTGGCAGAAGGAGGGAGTTATCCACCAGCAGATCAATGCCTGGTGGCAGGAAAATGTGGAGGCCGGCCGTCCATCGATGCTTTTTGCCTACTCCCTGGGAAAGGCACAACGGTTACTGCGGGGTCTTGATTCTTCAATTGGACCAATTTTTGCTCACGGGGCGGTTCACCCCTTTCTCCCGGTCTATGAAAAATACGGGGTGGTCTTTCCAAAGGTTCAAAAACCAAAAGAAGGATCGGGCGAATGGGCGGGTTCAATGATTGTAGCCCCTCCTGCGGTGGAGGATGCTGGTTGGACGAGACGATTCAAGGGTGCCAGTCGAGGGTTTGCTTCGGGGTGGATGGCCGTTCGGGGAGCCCGCAGACGCCGCAACTTGGACCGTGGATTTGTACTGTCTGATCATGCAGACTGGTCGGGTTTACTCGAAGTGATTGAGGGAACAGGGGCAGAATGCGTAAAATTAACCCATGGAAATGGCGAACCCCTGGCCCGTTATTTACAAGAGCGTGGAGTTGATGCCTCTATGCTTGATGGCTCGGGAGAGCGTACAGGAGAAGAGTAGAGGTGAACAAATGAAAGGATTTTCCGAACTATTTCATGACTTGGACGAAATGACCAAGACTGGTGAGCGGATTGCCCGAATGGTAAATTATTTTGAACACGCCCCCAAGGAAGATGCGAGCTGGGCAAGTTGGTTTCTTGCCGGCAATCGGATCAAAGGCGTGGTCAAGACGGGAGAGTTGCGGGAATGGGCATCACAACGCTCAGGCTGGCCGGTTTGGTTGATTGACGAGTGTTACGAAAGGGTGGGGGATTTGGCCGAAACCTTGTCGCTTTTAATTGGAGGAAACAAAGAGGCTGATCCTGCCAGCTTAAGCGAAGTGGTCCAAGAAATCCTACTTCCTTTGGCTCATGCGGACAGGAGTGAAAAGGCAGAAGCGTTGAAAAGAGCATGGAATCGTTTGCGACCAATGGACCTTTTACCCTTTCATAAATTATTGACCGGGGGCTTTCGTATCGGGGTATCCCATGGGAATTTATGCAAGGCCCTGGCCGAGGTCGGAAAGGTTGATCCCGCAATTATCGCTCAGCGGATTTCTGGAGATTGGGATCCTGGAATACGAAAATTTGAACAGATTGTGGGCGAGGAAAGACCGGAGGATTCATGGTGCCGACCTTTTCCTTTTTGCTTGGCCAGTCCTTTGCTGAAAGAGCCTGAATCTTTAGGTGATTTAAACGATTGGTGGGCGGAATGGAAATGGGATGGAATACGTTGCCAATTTTTAAACGAGGAAAACGGGGGTTTGTTATGGACACGGGGGGATGAATCGGTCGGGGAATCTTTTCCGGAATTATTAAAACTCTCCCCGCATTTGCCTGCTGGACTGGCCATAGACGGAGAAATTCTCGCCTGGGGTCCAGAGGGTATGCGCTCGTTCAGTCGTTTACAAAAGCGGTTGGGCAGAAAGGAGCCTGGGCCTTCGGTCCTGAAAAAAGAACCGGTCCGTTTCATGGCTTATGATCTTTTAAAGATGGAGGGTGTGGATATAAGAACCCTCCCATTTCTTGATCGCCGAAAAAGGTTGGAATCCATGCTTGCAGAATTACCCGGAGGGTTTCCTCTGCAACTTTCCATGCCTGTAAAATCTATGGACTGGGATAAGCTTGCCAAGCAGCGGGAAGAATCCAGGGATCGCGGAGTGGAGGGATTGATGCTTAAAAGGCGGGATTCCGTCTATTCTACTGGCCGGGTAATGGGGGGTTGGTACAAGTGGAAGGTCGATCCCTATGTTGCGGATATGGTGGTGGTGGCTGCCCAACTCGGCCATGGTAAACGAGCAAATATTTATTCCGATTATACCTTAGCAGTCCTCGATCAACAGCAGGAACTGGTCACGGTGGCCAAGGCCTATTCCGGTTTGTCTGACGCAGAATTAAAAGAGGTCGACCGCTATGTCCGTAAGAATATTACCGGGAAATTTGGTCCGGTCCGGTCCGTTCGTCCGGGAATCGTTTTTGAAGTTGCGTTTGAGGGGGCCCGATCGTCTGGCAGGCATAAATCTGGGGTTGCCCTGCGTTTTCCACGGATACAAAGATGGCGACGGGATAAAAAACCTGAAGAAGTGGACACCCTTGAAAACTTACTCGGCTATGCCCGAATGGGAGAGCGGGTAATGGAGGATGGGGCTAAGACTGATGACGCAGGCAACTTGCTGCTTTTCTAATCTCTGAGAGTTTATCCTCCGAAAGTCGGGTCAGGTTGCGCATCTGCATGGAAAGACGCTGGTTTCCACGGAGCCGGTCACGGTGCCGGTCAAGAAAGTCCCAGTACAGGGTGGTGAAGGGACAGGCGTTGGGACCGACAGATTCTTTTGGTTTGTACTGGCAGTTTTTACAATAATTACTCATGCGGTCGATGTAAGCACCGGTCGCGGAATAGGGCTTGGATGCCATGATTCCCCCGTCGGCAAATTGAGACATGCCAATAACATTGGGAGTGGTCACCCAGTCGACTGCATCGACATAATTGGCAAGAAACCAATCATTAATTTCGCCCGGTCTTACTCCGTGAAGCAGGGAATAAAGTCCAACCACCATTAATCTTTGTATGTGGTGACCATACCCGGTATCCAGCACCTGAGTCAGGGAGGCCCGCATACAGGCCATATCTGTTTTGCCCGTCCAAAAGAAATCGGGAAGTGCACGATCGGCCTCCAGGAAATTTAGTTCACGGTATTCTGGCATGCGTAAATGATAAATTCCTCGAACGTATTCTCGCCAGCCCAAGATTTGCCGGATGAAACCCTCGACTGCGGGCAGAGGGGCTTTGTCTTCTTGGTAAGCTTTTTCAGCCGCCCGGATGACTTTTCGGGGGTCGAGTAGACGTAAATTTATGGGAGACCCAAGAAGGGAATGGAAGAGGGTGGGCTCGTCTGTCCACATCGCATCCTGAAACCGGCCAAAGGTGGGAAGGCAATCCTTGATGAATTGGTCAAGTGCTTGTTCTGCCTGTTTGGGGGTGACCGGCCAGATAAATTGTTTGAGATCGCCCGGGTGGTCGGGGAATCGAAGGTTTACCAATTCGATGACTTCTTGAGTTATGGAATCGGGCGGGCAACCACGGGTCTTGGGAGATTGAGGGGGGCCTTGCTTGCCGAAACTTTCGCGGTTTTCCTTGTCAAAATTCCACCCTCCACCAACCGGGTCTTTCCCATCCATCAATACATCGTGCTTTCGGCGCATCTCACGGTAGAAAAATTCCATCCGCAAAGATTTTCTTCCCCGGGCATGATCTTCAAATTCAGATTGTGAACAAAGAAAGTGTTCATCCTCGCGAACTTCCCAGGTAACCCCGAGGTCATGACAGGTTTTTTGCAGGGCTTCTTCAATCCGATGGTCTCCAGGTTTTACAAAGCTGACAATTTCTGGGTTTAATGCTCTAAGATCCTCGGCAAGTAGTTGGTTAAGAGAAGAGTTGCCTTCTGCAAGCTCGTGGTACAGCAGAGGTATTTTACTGTTCGATAAATGATTTCGGAAATGCCGCATTGCTGCAAGGAAGCAAACAATACGGTGTTTGTTCGATCGCACATGGGTGGACTCTTCACTCGCTTCTGCCATCCAAAAGAGATCGGATGAAGCATTGAAGTCGGCGGGGAGAAAGCGGTCGTAATCAAGTTGATCTCCCAAGACCACGAGCAGGCGACGGGGAGAGGGGACAGGGGAGGATGCCATTGAATGAAATGGTTTTACGGTTGTTTGAGCGTGGCAAGAGCAGCGAGTGCCCGGGCCCGGGCCTCGGGATGATCTACACAGGGGTCGGGGTAGTTGACTCCGAGTTTAACTCCACTTTCCAAAAGGGTGGAGGAGGGTGCCGTCCAAGGGCTAAATAAATGCTTGGATGGAAGGTTGCCAAGTTCTGGAATCCAACGCTTAGCGTATTCCCCCCGGGCATCAAATTTAGTCCCTTGAGTAATGGGATTGAAAATACGGAAGTAGGGAGCGGCATCGGCCCCGCATCCGGCAGCCCACTGCCAGCCCTGAGTATTGCTGGCAAGATCAGCATCAACTAGGGTATCCCAGAACCATCGGGCTCCATCCTGCCAAGGCAGGAGGAGATGTTTGACCAGGAAGGAGGCAACAACCATACGTACACGATTGTGCATCCATCCGGTCTCGTAAAGCTGACGCATACCAGCATCGACCATAGGGTATCCAGTTTTTCCAAACTGCCAGCGTTTCAAATTATCTGGATCGTCCAGCCATGGGAAATTGGCATATTTGGGACGCAAGGGCTGGTCGGGTATGATTGGGAAATGATAGAGTAGATGGTAGGAAAATTCCCGCCATCCGATTTCCACCAGAAATTTATTTTCTCCTCGATGACTGCCCTCGTTTTCCGCCTGCAATATCGCTTTGCAAATTTGCCGCGGACTTACCTGGCCCCAGGCAAGATAGGGGGAAAGGCGGGAGGTTCCATCGACCGACGGATGGTTTCTGCGGGTGGCATAGGAACGGGTAACTTCCTCAACCGTGCGTTCGATCTGTTGATGAGCGGCAGATTCCGATACTTCCCAATGGGTACCTATTTTATTGTGCCATGGATGATCGGGAAGCAAAGCGAGGTTGGTAACTGATTGAGCGGAGGAAGTTTGCTGAACGAATGAAAGTTTCTTGGGATCGTAACTTGCTGGTTCCCGATAAATGATAGCTCGGGACTTCCTCCAGTACGGAGTAAATACCTGAAAGGGTTTGCCCGTTCCGTTCTTAGTCTCCCAGGGTTCCTGAAGCAGGGAGGAGTTGAAGGACTCGGTGTTAATACCTTGTAGGTCGCAAGCTTCCTCCACCGCTTCCTGCGTGGCGATGCCCGCCGGGTCGTAACACCGGCCATAAAAGACTTGGTCCGTCTGGTGAGCCTTAGCAAGTTCTGGCAAAACATGAGCGGCATTGCCCTGTGTAAGGATGAAAGTGCCCCCAAGCTTCGTAATCGAAGAACTGAGGCTTTCGAGGGAGTGATGAAGCCACCAACGGGATGCGGCACCGGGTGACCAGTTGCCACCCTCTTCCTTATCCCAAATGAATACGGGAATAATTTCTTTGTTTGCCTGAAGGGCGGCATCAAGAGCGGGGTGGTCAGCTAAGCGTAAATCTTTGCGGAACCAAACAATAGCCCGCTTGCCGGACTGAGTAGAGCGGGTGGTAATCATTACCCTAGTTTGAGGCGGGACATCCCACCGTCAACCTTGAGAATCTGTCCGGTCATAGAAGCAGCACCCGATGAATGCAGGAAAAGAGCGGCCGAAGCGGCTTCGTCTACTGCGGGGAGCTTTTTTAATGGGTGACGTCCTTCGATCATGGGGATCATCTTTTCACCGCCGACCATGGATAGTCCCATTTCAGTGGGGGTGAGGGTGGGAGCAACCAGGTTTACGCGTACTTTGGGTGCGAGCTCAGCAGCGAGAGCAATCCCAAATCCCTCCAGTCCTGACTTGGCGGCAGAGATAGCACAGTGGTTGGGCAATCCGGTGCGTGCTGCCACGGATGAAAAAAGCACAATCGACCCGGAAAGTTTGGGGAGTAAAGATTGAATCAAGGTAAAGGCATCGAGCACATTGGTTTGATATGCTTCAAGAACTTGTTCGGGGCGTAAGCGTTTGAGTGGGCCAAGTACCACTTTTCCCGGACAATAAGTGAGGGCATCGATTTGTTCGGGTAATTGATCAGCGAAGGAAGCAGGGTCAGAAACATCTCCAATAATCCACTGGCAATCCGTAGGGGTGGATGCTGGCGGAGTGCGTGAAAGGGCGTAGACTTGGTGTCCGGCAGCGATTGATTGATCGACTAGCGACCGACCAATCCCGCGGGATGCACCCGCAATTAAATGTCTAATAGGAGTAGATTGATTACTATTTTCCATTCAAATAAAACGATCGTTTGATTCTTTTGGATCATCTTTTTTACCTGAACTTCTTGCTCTTTTTGAATTCTGTTACATATTTCAAAAAGACAAGAAAATGAGAAACCAAGGAGGAAGAAGAGAAGGAGCGGGAAGACCAAAAGGGAGCAACCAATACGGAGAGCCCACTCGACCGGTGAGACTGCCGATTAGCCAAGTTGAAAGAGTGCTTCGCTTTGTTCGAGAACGCGAGCACGAACTCCCCCTCTATGCCTGCGGGGTATCAGCGGGTTTTCCCTCCCCGGCAGACGACTATGCCGAGGGTGCCCTTGATCTCAATGCCCATCTCGTTCGCCAACCCGCAGCCACCTTTTTTGCTCGGGCCCGCGGAGATTCGATGATTGGAGCGGGCATACACGATGGTGATTTGCTGGTGGTCGACCGGAGCTTGACCGCAGAAGACGGCAAGGTGGTGGTGGTCTCGATCAATGGAGAACTTACGGTCAAAAGAATGCGCCGAGAAAAGGGAGTCACTTGGTTGGTTCCAGAAAACCCTGACTACCCCTCCATACAATTTCAGGAGCAAGATGAAGCCCATCTTTGGGGAGTGGTCACCAATGTGATCCATTCCCTGTGATCGCCCTGGCTGATTGCAACAATTTTTATGTCTCCTGCGAGCGGGTGTTTCGTCCGCACTTGCAGAACCGCCCGGTCATCGTGCTTTCCAATAACGATGGATGTGCGGTGGCCCGCTCCAACGAGGCCAAAGAGATCGGGGTGCCAATGGGGGCACCTTTCCATCAAATCAAAAGTCTCTGTCAGCAAAACGGGGTACAGGTTTTTTCTTCCAACTATGAATTGTATGGTGATATGTCCGGGCGGGTGGTTTCTGTCCTTCGCCGATTTGCCCCCGAGCTTGAGGTCTATTCCATCGACGAGTCCTTTCTTGATTTTTCAGGCATTTCTGATCCCCTTGGGCTTTCGGTAAGGATGCGCCGGACGGTCGGGCAGTGGACGGGTATACCAATCTCCGTTGGGCTCGGTTCGACTAAGACCCTGGCAAAACTTGCCAACCGCCTAGCCAAAAAAATGGGCAGTGGGTGTATGCAAGTTGATCACGGTGACCTCGAAGCCCTGGGTCGGGTAGCGATCGAGGATGTGTGGGGTGTAGGGAAGAGGCTTGCTGTTCGCCTTCGTCGGGTGGGTGCTCACGATGCCTGGTCTCTTACTCAGGTACCAGCTTCCGTGGTCCGTTCGATTGGAGGAGTCACTCTCGAGCGTACCTGGCAGGAATTACGGGGCACGCCCTGTCTCGATTTGGAAGAGGTTCCGTCTGCCCGTAAAAATACCTGTTGCTCGCGTTCCTTTGGCAAACCGGTCACCGGACTGGTGGAGCTGGAAGAAGCGGTGGCGAACTATGCGGTGCGGGCGATCCGTAAGGTGCGGGCAGAAGGGTCGCTTGCCTGCGGGATTCAGGTATTTGTCATGACTAATCGATTCCGCGAGGATCAGGCCCAATATTCCAATGCCCGTGCTCTTTCTTTGGATGAACCAACCGATGACCCCATCCGGGTGATCCGACGGGCGAAAGAGCTATTACGGGCAATTTACCGACCGGGGTATTCCTATAAAAAAGCCGGTATTATTCTACTCGATCTTGTGTCTTCAAATTCCCAACAGGGTTTATTGTTTGAGGAATTTGGGGATGACCGTACTCGTGGATTTGTTGATGCGGTGGAGGAGGTCGCCGCCCGCTATGGAACCATGGGTGGGTTCTGGGGTGCTCAGGGAATGGATCATTCCTGGCGGATGCGCCGGGAAATGCGCACCCCGCGCTACACCACCAACTGGTCAGAGATTCCAGAGTTTGGGTAAAAAGAGGGAACTTACTTGACCAAGTCAAAGCAAGCGATTTCCTCACCATTACGGGCGAAGAGGTAGCCATTGACTAGGGCGGGTCCATTCCAGCATCGGGCATCGCTGAGTAGGGCTCCGGAAAAGACCTCGCGGAAATTTTCCGGGTTGGCATCGACCACGGTGAGCACGCCGGTGTTCCCAAGAATAATCAGTTGTTCACCGCAAACGAGGATGCGTCCATAGCCGTATTTTTTCCCGCGCCATTGCAGTTTGCCCGTACTGGCTTCCAGGCAGACGAGCAGGTTCTCACTAAATCCATAAAGGTATTCATCATG
>ERZ887851.953-NODE-953-length-26790-cov-13.088835_pt1 | contig 26790 bp, 21 predicted proteins | sample MGYA00521100_ERZ887851 | MGnify/ENA primary metagenome ERZ887851 (study PRJEB32303, sample SAMEA104408602) | aquatic metagenome | biome: Brackish water; feature: Pelagic; material: water | place: Baltic Sea | collected 2014-06-06T16:11:00 | depth 11,444 m ... | reverse complement strand
GGCGGATTCGAACCGCCGACCTCTACCATGTCAAGGCCGATTGGCCGCACCAAGATACGCGTGGACGCCTCTTAAAATAGCAGGATCCGAGGCGATTAAGTCAGAATTCCAACCCTTTTATCTTCGGGGCTTGGTAGAAAAAAATGTCACCGATAGGTTATTGGTCTTTCCAAATTGGTAATCTTTTTTCAAGAAATGCATTGATGGCTTCTTTCGCGTCCACTGTGCCAGCGACAAGCGCTTGCTGGCGGTCTTCAAGTGCCATAGCGGCATCCAATGACGGGGCGTCAATACTGAAGTTCAAGCCATCCTTGGTTAATCGTAACCCCATCGGGGAAGTGAGAAGCATTTCGTCAACATAACCTTCGGCTGCGGCTGTCAGCTCCTCCTCAGCGACCACGTCAGACACCAGGTTAACCCTCAACGCACGTTCCGCATCAATGAACCTTCCGGTCATCATTAGTTCGCTGGCTAATGATAGACCCACCAGTCGCGGTAACAGGTAACTGCAACCCATATCGCATGCAGTTAAACCGGCGCGTATATAAGCGGCATTCATTTTTGCGGTGGTTGCAGCGATGCGTATGTCTGAGGCGAGTGCGAGACTAAACCCACCTCCGCAAGCTGCGCCTTGGATCAGTGAAATAATAGGCTGCGGGCAACGGCGCATCGCTCGATAAATATCTGAAATGTCACGCTGCATGGCGAGGAGCGCCTGCGGTGAATCGCTAGTTCCCCATCCTTCCGATTGCAAATCCAGCCCTGCACAGAAGGCCTTGCCATTGGCTCGGAGTACGACTATGCGCACATCTTGTCGGATTTTGAGAGTATCGAATGTCTCTCTCAAAGCACCGACCAAAGGCTTATTCATTGCATTTAACGCTTTGGGCCGATTCATAGTCAGCCAAAGCGTTTCGCCTTTGAGCTCTTGCAGCAGTGTGTCAGTCACGGTGTCTTGTCCCTGCAGGTTGGTGGATGCTTGAGTCGGTGAGCGCTTTTTAAAGTGAGCGCGCGATCAACAGTCGCATAATCTCTGATGTGCCTCCATGAATGGTATCGATACGCGCGTCTTTGTATAATTGTGCAATCGGGTATTCATTCATCCAGCCGTAGCCACCGAAAAACTGTACGCAGCGGTTTATACCGTCTACCTCGCGCTCGGTTATCCAAAGTTTCGCCATGGAGGCAGTGGCCGCATCCAACTCGCCTTGAAGCAGTAGATTCGTACAGTGATCGAGAAAGGCCCTGCCAATGGTGACTTCAGTTTTTATGTCGGCCAATGAGAACGCGGTATTTTGAAAATCCAGTAATGATTGACCAAAGGCCTGACGCTCTTTGGTGTACTCAACCGTAAGGGTCAGCGCACGTTCGAGCATACCAAGGCCCATCACCGCGATACCGAGTCGCTCTTGTGGCAATAACGCCATCAATTGCGCAAAGCCTTTACCGGGCACGCCACTCAGAACGTTACCAAGAGGAAGTCTTAAATCTTCAAAAAAAAGCTCCGATGTGTCTTGTGCATCACGGCCGACCTTATCGAGATTTTTGCCGCGCGTGAAGCCAGCCCGGTCACCCTCTACGAGGAAAATCGAGATCTTATCTGGGCCGTCCTCCATTTCGGTTTTGGCGCAAAGCAATACCAAATCCGCCATCTGGCCATTAGAGATAAATACTTTACTTCCGTTGATAACCCACTCGTCACCATCCCGAACTGCGCGAGTTCGCATGCCTTGGAGGTCCGAGCCTGCTCCGGGTTCAGTCATGGCGATGGCCAATATAGTTTCACCTGAGACCACCTTAGGTAGCCACTGCATTTTTTGATCGGGCGTGCCATGCTCTATCAAATAAGGCGCTGCGATCATGTTATGAACGGGCACGCCCCAACCTTCAAGGCCGCGCTCGGCAAACGCTTCCATAATTGCCCGCTCGTAGCGGAAATCCACACCCAAGCCGCCGTGTTCCTCAGGTACCAGAACCCCGAGCATTCCAAACTCGCCAGCAGCTGACCAAGCATCGCGATCTACCTGCTTATTTTGATTCCAGCGTTCAATGGCCGCTGGTGGCGCGGTCTTGTCCAAAAAAGCCGAAAGGCTATTCCGAAAAATAGCCAAGGCTTCATCATTTTCTGAGGGCATTATGTATTCTCGTTAATGAAAAGGGTTCAGTCTAGCTTGGCCATATGCGCAAAAAGATCTTCCCTTAGCGCCTCGATAGTCAGATCTCCGGCTAGAGTCCTAAGGACCTGATTGCCGCCGTGGTCACTGCGCCAATAGGCGCTAATCCGATCGTCAAAATCGCGTTGCAAGATCCGCATCAGTAAGCGACGATTTCTGGAGAGCAGCTTTTGCTCAATTAATCCGACCGCTTGTGCTTCATTTAAGTAATCTTTTATTCCTTGCCATAGCGACTCAACACCATCTTGCTTGACCGCAATGGTGTCGAAAATCCGAATCGGCACTGGAGAGTGTATTAGTGATAGAGAATCCTGAAGGTCGACACGAGTTTGTTGCGCGCCATCTTTGTCGGCTTTGTTAATGACGAACACATCGCCGGCTTCCGTGAGGCCGGCTTTGTTTGCTTGAAAGGTATCTCCCCAGCCTGGATTTAATACGACAGTAACCACTGTCGCTAAATCCATCACTTCCAGCTCTACCTGACCGATGCCGAGTGTCTCTAGCAGGATCAGTGGCCAACCACAGGCCTCGAGCAACTGAATGGCGGTTGAGGTGGCTCTCGCCAAACCACCACTCTCGCCTCTCGATGCCATTGACCGGATGAACACCCGATCTCCCAGACCGTGGCTTTGCATGCGGACGCGGTCAGCCAATAATGCCCCGCCGGAGAATGGCGATGAAGGGTCCACCGCCAGCACCGCTGTTTTTTCATAAGATGCAGTGGTGTGAGAAAGTAGGGCGCTGATAAGGGTAGACTTTCCGGCACCAGGTGGCCCCGTGACGCCAACAACAAGCGATGTGGCTTGTCCGCCTGCCAATGAGGTGCGTATCTCAGTTTCTACTTTTGGATCCCGCTCGATTTTGCTCAGAAGACGGGCAAGGCTGGAACGTTCTCCCCCCACAGCAGATTTGAGTAACGTCTGCGTCGTTGGCTCGCCCATGGTTATTATTTAATACCGGTGAGCCGCTCCGCGGCATCCACAATATCGATCAATTGCGATCCGGGTGGATAAACCTCTACACCCAGCGCTTCGAGTTGCTTGGCGGCGTGGGGCGGAATTGTACCGCCTGCGAATATGGGTAGGCCAGGGCGTGCCGCTTGTACGTTTTCTATTGATCTAATAGCCACGTCAATGTGGCCGCCGATATTGAGACCTACGAGGTCTACGTCTTCGTCGACGGCCGAGGTGACAATATCATCGGTGTTGGCCATACCAATCATGATGACCTCGAAACCGGCATCGCGTAACGCTCTGGCGACAATGGTTGGTCCGCGCCAGTGCCCATCAAGGCCCGTCTTGGCCATTAATATCCGTTTTTGCACCCTAGCCTCCCCAAGCAGAAATCACGTTTGTATCGGTGTATCCCAGTTTCCAAATACGTCCCTGTAAACGTCGCCAATCTCACCCAATGTTACTTCGGCAGACATAGCTTCCATCATCGCAGGCATAATGTTTGTATCACTTCGGCAATCAGCCTCTAGCCGTTTTAGCGCGGAGGCGGCGCCCGCCTCATGACGCGTTCTTAGCACTTCCTTAAGGCGCTCTGTTGCTACGTCAAAGGCATCATCGGTTCCCATAAAACCATCAACCTCGAAGGGAGATCCGTCATCCTTAAAGCAATTCACGCCAATGACCTGTTGATCGCCGCGCTCCATATCCATGAACTCCTGATACTGATTCTCGGAAGCGCACGCGTGCAACCATCCTGAATCCAAAGCAGCCAGATAACCTCCTTGCTTCTGGATCTCCTCAAAAAATGTCCACGCCTTTTCAGCTAGTTGAGCAGTGAGTGTTTCAATGTAGTAAGAACCGCCCAAAGGATCAGTCACGTTGGATATCCCAGTCTCTTCCTGCAAGATCTGCTGAATTCTGACTGACATCTGATGTGCATGCTCAGAAGGAATTGACAGGGCTTCGTCGTAACCCGAAACACCCAGCGACTGTACTCCTCCAAAAACGGCACCCAGTGCCATCAAGGTTCCCCTGACAATGTTATTGAGCGGCTGCTGGTAGGTCATTTTGGACCCAGCCGTGACACAGTGAATGCGTAGATTAGCCACTTTAGGGTCACTAATACCGTAGCGTTTGTGCAAGAGGTCAGCCCACATGAGTCTCGCAGCCCTCATTTTACAGGCCTCCTCAATGAACTCGATTGATGCTCGGAAGCTGACGCCGCCGCAGGCCCGGGCAGCCCTAGCTATATCGACGCTACCTCTGCGCTTGATCTCGTCCAGATACTCAACGGCATTGGCGAATAAGACACCTAACTCTTGGTCCGGAGTCAGTCCCGTGTCCGCAGCGTTATAACCGGCGATTGATACAGGTACCCAGTAAGGCAGATAGCGATCACAGAATTCGATAATGTCTGCATTAAATCGCAGGCCCGGCTGAGTAGGGATTTGCTCTTTTGTGACGCACCCTAAGTAAGTAAGGTTAAAATCGCTCTGTCCGGTGCCAGGTAATTTTCCTAGATCGAAACCCCGCTGTTTTGCGACTGTCCAATAAGATGCAAGAGCGAATGGCGCGTGTTGAACAACAGCGCCCCCTGCATGACCAAAACTGCTGCCTATGGGCAAGCCATCCATGCAGATAGCCGTATCACGAACACTTTGCATGACGGCACCTGTTAATCCCACATCTTCACGTCGTGCCACTACCTCGGGGTGGTCCACGTTGTAACAGTGATCGCCAGTGTTGCGATCATGTTCCATAATGAACCCCGTTTCGCCATTTTTTAGCAGAAACTTTATCCGTTCATTCTCGTCTTCAGGCTTACCAAATCCGCTCAGCTGAAAAATGCGCCACGGCTTACTGCGATAGCCGGATGGATGAAAGCCTCGATGGTAGGGCGCATCGCCCGGGTTCGACGTTACTCTGGACCTGTGTTCTTGTGGAATATCACTCTCGGTATAGAAGGATTTCAGCTCGATACCAGAGCGCGAGTAGACGGCTTTATCGGTAGGCGATTTCTGCATTTTTCTACTGCTTTTTTTAGTAATTAGGCCAGTTGATACTTGAAGCATACAATAATTTACTTATCAGTACAGCATTGATACTCTCCAGTTATAAATACAAAAATAGGAGCGCTCATGTTTTCTGCTGATAATGCCACGCTGGGCCTGACGGCAACTGAGCGAGTTCATATAGGCCGCAGGGTGGCCGATACGTTAGCGGAAGAAGTCCAGACTTTGGGCGCCAAACGCGTATTCCTTCTGGTCAGCACCACTCTCAGAAACTCCACAGACGAAATCAGTGAAATAGAAGCCGCACTGGGAAATTCGGTAGCATATGTATTCGATGGGATCAGGGCCCATGCCCCGAGATCAGATGTGCTCGCTGCCCTTGAGGCGGCTCGAGCAGCAGACACTGACCTAATCATTACCGTAGGGGGTGGCTCTGTTACTGACGCGGGTAAGGTCATTGCCCTAGGCTTGAAACACGGCTTCCAGAAGCACGAGGATTTCGAGGGTTACTATGTCTACGTCAACGAGGCCGGTGACACGGTAGTCCCGCAGTTTGACGCGCCGGAGATCCGGGTCATATGTTGCCCAACGACCCTCTCGGGTGGAGAATTTAACACTATGGGAGGCGTCACGGACGACGAGGACAATAAAAAGCAGGGCTACACACACAGGATGATGGCTCCGATAGCAATTGTCCTTGATCCTGCTCTGACGATTCATACCCCTGAATGGCTCTGGTTCTCTACCGGCGTTAGAGCGCTTGATCACGCTTTAGAGGCGCTTGGGTCGACCCACTCAAACCACTTTTGTGACGGTATCGCAGGAAGCGCCATCAGATTATTAAGCAGTGCGCTGCCTGATGTAAAAGCTGACGGTGCAGACCTCGACGCGCGTTTGCGCTGTCAGGTAGGGGCTTGGCAATCCATGATTCCAGTCATTGGGGGTGTGCCCATGGGTGCGAGCCATGCGATTGGGCATGTGCTGGGTGGCACTGCTGACGTGCCTCACGGTTATTGCTCTTGCGTAATGGCTCCCTCGGTGCTCGCTTTCAACGAATCAGTCAATGGCGACAAGCAAAGGCAGATTAGTATTTGCATGGGCCAGCCAGATCGCGCTGCCAGTGAAGTTGTCGATGAATTTATTACAGCATTGGGAATGCCACGAAGTTTAACGGCTGTTGGTATTACCGAGGAGCAATTAGATCTCATTGCTGAATACACCATGCTGGATTTTTGGTCTCGCACGAATCCGAGGGAGATAGAGGGCCCGGCAGACGTGCGCGGTATTTTAGAGATGGCCCTCTGACCGATGATCAACGCAGCTACCAAGCCTGATCTTGATCTCAAAAGCGAAGTATCGGACTTCAAGAGAAGACGCATTCGTGAGGAGGCATGTGACCTCTTTTATGAAATGGGTTATGAGAGCACAACTCTTGACGCTATCGCGAAACGCCTCAAAGTTACCAAGCCTTATCTCTACAAGCATTACGCGAACAAGGGAGAGCTCCTATATGACATTTGCAGGACTGGTATTGCGCTCTCATTAGAGGCCGTCAGGGCTTCTTGCGCTCAAGGAAAATCCTGTTCAGAAAAACTTCAGGGGCTGGCTGAATCAGTGCTGGAAGTTATTTTTGAACACCAGAAATTTATTGTCGTGTACACGCGAGAAGAGAAAAACCTGCAGTCAGGCGAAGCCAGGACAATTAGAGATCAGAGGAAACTGTTCGATCACCAGTTGGCGGAGTTGCTTCGAGAAGGCGATCAAGCTGGCGAATTTCAGGTTTCTGACCCGCTTCTCACTGCCAATACAATTGGCGGCGTCGTCACCTGGATAGCGCTGTGGTATTCGCCGGATGGAAAAAGATCAAAATTGGAGATACTCACACATACGCTGGAGATGATCTCTACGGTTGTTGCACCGAAAAAACCGTTTCACCTTTTGAACAACCGACCCCAGCAACCAGTCCCATACTCTGGTGTTGCATCGATTAGTGCGAAACGAGGCAAGGCAGATGAGTGAGGCGCGTGCAGTGACTGCTGACTCCAGAGTGCTGCCTCGAGAGCGCTGTGTCACAAGGTATTTGCTTGATGACTTCGCCCAGACTCAGCCGCAGAAAGAGTTCGCCGTATTCCAAGACGGAGACTCCTGGTCTTATGAAGCTGTGCGGAACGAGGTCCGCGCACTCGCCGCGGGTTTCGCCAAGCAAGGAGTTGCGCAGGGCGATCATGTGGCGGTCTGGATGTTTGACAGTAAAGAAGCCATCCTGACTTTTTTTGCGATCAATTACTTAGGCGCGGTTTTTGTTCCCTTGAATACTGCATTTAAGGGTCAGGTCCTCAGCCACGTCTTAGAGGTCTCGGACGCATCGATGATGGTGGCACATGGACAGTTGCTTGAGCGCCTTGACGCGACGGAAGCAGCCAATATTTCTAAAATCATTCACTTGGGTGCCAGCACCGCCACAACTGGTTTTGAGCTCGTCGATTACTCATCGGTCTCTGATGAGACTGCGGCACTGCCGGAGCTGTTGAGACCCATTGAGCCCTGGGACACGCAATCGATTATTTTTACCAGTGGCACAACGGGGCCCTCAAAAGGCGTGCTGTCGTCGTATCTTCATATTTTCACGAACGCTGGGCCAGAAACTTGGCATTTCGTGACAGGAGAGGATCGTTTTCTGATCAATATGCCAATTTTCCATATTGGCGGCATGGGTGTGATTTTTGTCATGCTGTGTCGTGGTGGGTCGATCGCTGTCATGGACGGATTCGATACCGAGCAGTTTTGGCCTTTTGTAAAGGAAAGTCAGACCAGTGCTTTTTTCCTTCTCGGTGTTATGACGACATTCTTGCTAAAAAAAGAGACCTCGGAGCAAGACAAGGACCACAATGTCCGACTCGCGTTTATGGTGCCATTGACGGAAACCTGCACCGAATTCTATGAGAGATTCGGAATTGATGTTTATACGATTTTTAATATGACCGAAATCTCATCGCCCATTGTCTCTGAACCCAATCCGATCAAACGCGGCACGTGCGGTAAAAAAAGAGTTGGTGTGGACGTGAGGCTCGTCGATGAAAACGATTGCGAAGTTGCGCTTGGTGAGATCGGTGAAATGATTGTAAGAACTGATCGGCCGTGGGGTATGAACAGTGGCTATTACAAAAACCCAGTGGCTACAGCAGAGGCTTGGCGTAACGGCTGGTTTCACACTGGTGACTGCTTCCGTCAGGACGATGAGGGCTATTTTTACTTCGTTGACAGAATGAAAGATGCGATGCGTCGTCGTGGTGAGAATATCTCGTCATTCGAGGTGGAAGCTGAGGTGGTCGCTTATCCCGACGTAAGGGAAGCTGCCGCTTACGCCGTTCCCAGCGATCTCGGTGAAGACGACGTCATGATCTCGGTGGCGCCCGTCGCTGGTAAAGATATTGACCACGCTTCGTTGCTGAATTTTTTGGGAGATCGGATGCCCTATTTCATGGTTCCTCGGTATATCAGGGTCCTCGACGAATTACCAAAAACACCTTCATCCAAGGTTATGAAGCACGTCCTTCGTTCCGAGGGAGTGACTCTTGAGACTTGGGACCGTGAACAGCACGACATCAGTTTCAAAAGAGAAAAAAGGTTAACTGACGCATAAAAAGCACAACCAATTTGATAAAGGAGTGACCATGAAAACTAAAAATCATGTCCAGCTGATGGGCTTAGTTCTATTTCTTGCCAATTCGGGGAGCGTAATGAGTCAGGAAAACGCCTTGGAAGAGGTAGTGGTGACGGCTACCAAGCGTTCTGTGGCATTACAGGATCTCGCTGGCTCCGCTAATGTATTGGGAGCCGACAAATTGGGGCCAGGTGGCATCCAAGAGGTGCGGGATATGCAAGTCGATATCCCCAATCTCTCTATAGGAGATCAATTCGGCTTTGCCCGGGTATTCATGCGTGGTATTGGCATGACCAGTATTGATATTGGTGGAGAGGGTGCGGTCGCTTTTCTTCAGGACGGCGCAATTATTCCCAGGCCGGCAGCCCAATTAATGGGCATGTTTGATCTGGATCAAGTGGAGGTGCTGCGTGGTCCACAGGGCACCCTCTACGGCCGAGGTGCAACAGGGGGTGCAATCAACATGGTGACCGCCAAACCCGGTAAAGACTTTGGCGGATATCTGAGCGTGACCGCGGGTAACTATAGCCTCGCGCAGTTTAAAGGCGCCATCGATGTGCCGATGGGGAATGCGTTATCGATGCGTATTGCGGCGAGCCTGGATAGCAGGGATGGATACGGCAACAATATCTTCACGGGTTCAGATATCAACGACCGCGATGCTAGTGCTTATCGAGCAACCTTTGTTTATGACGGCGGCGGCCCGCTTACGGCGACCCTCTCTGCACAGTACTACGAGGAGGATGATAATAACTATGCCTTCAGTTACTTCGGTCAGTCGCAGGGATCAAGCATACCTGTTCCCTTCGGTGTGCCGATCCTAGGTGGCAATACTGTCGGAATGGTGGGTGGTGACTTCTACGATATTAATTCCGATCAGGAACCCATCAATGACCGCGATGGTCAGCTAATCAATCTGACGATTGACTATGCTTTTAACGATAGCTGGAGTCTGAAGTCCATCACTTCCTCGCAAAGCATGGATCGATTTCTCCGGGATGACCTCGACTCAACTGACGCCAATTTGTTTGGGCAGAATAACTACACCGAGGAGAGTGATTCTTTTGGTCAAGAGCTAATCCTTAACTTTTCGAACGATCGGCTCGATGTGCTGAGCGGGGTGATGTACTTTGAGGAGGAACTATACGGGGAAGTTAGAGTCCCGCTTACCAACCTATGTTTTCTTCTAGCGCCCGATGCCTGTGGTACCCCGGTGGGAGACTTCCTTAACAGCGGAAACTATCTTCAGGACGGAGATATAGATATCGAAGCCTGGGGTGCTTATGTTGAAGCCACTTATAGCCTGTCCGATACTTGGTCAGTGATTGCTGGTTTAAGGTATAACTATGAAGAGAGGGATGGAACGGGCTCATTTATATTCGATGCCATCGGCCTTGATGTTCCAACGAATCAGCGTGAAAGTTGGAATGACTTAACGCCTAGGGTGACCCTCGAATACTCCCCCAATGACAATATGATGCTGTATGCCACCTACACTGAGGCGTTCAAGTCCGGAGTGATTAATACCGGTAGTACGAGTCCACCCCTAGACCCAGAAACTGTCGATGCATTTGAGATAGGCCTTAAAGGCCAGAATAGCAGCGGCACCTTGAGATACTCTGTTGCCGCGTTTTTCTATGATTATCAGGACATGCAGATATCCTTTGTTGATGAGACAAGCACGGTGTCAACAATCAATGCTGCAGAGGCAGAAAACTCAGGCCTAGAGCTGGAGCTGGAAGGAAATTTTGGAAACGGGTTCTCCTTTGATTTTTATCTCACTTACCTCAGTGCGGAGTACCAGGAATTTTTCAACGGTGATTACGCTAACGGCTTCGCGATTGTTGATCTCAGCGGCAATAACCTGCCGAATGCACCGGAGAGCACGGCAAAACTAGGACTAAATTGGGAGGGTCAAGTCGGTAACGGTGTCCTGCGACTGCGCGGTGAGGCTTACTACCAGGATGATGTCTACTTCACAGAATGGAATCGCCCCGATGCCTACCAATCTTCCTACGAGCAATACAATGCATCGGCCGAGTACTCGTGGAATGACCAGTGGCAACTGAGTATCTGGGGGCGGAATCTGAGTGATGAAGAAGTGATGTCGAACAATATCATCACGGCCCCACTTTATGACTCGCTCCGAGTGGGTGCGGTATTACCTCCGCGTACCTATGGCGCTACCGTTACCTTCCAGTTCTAGGGTCCGCTAGCTGGAGCGAGGACAGTCGGTGACGCACTTTAGTTTTAATCCAATGGATCCTGAGTTGCTTCAGGATCCTTACCCTACTTTCCGGAGGATGCGTGATACGGACCCTATTCACCGGTCTGATCTGGGTTTTTGGGTGACTACTAGATATGAAGACTGTCGCTCTGTCCTTATAGATAAATCATTTGGACAGGGCGACTTTGCCAAAAACATTCAGCTCTTCTATGACGACTCTTTCGATGTATTAGGTCAGCCGGCATACGCTTGGCTTTCCCGCGTTTTCGTGATGCAAGATCCACCCCAGCACACCCGAGTTCGGGACCTTGTCGCCGGAGTACTGACACACAAACGTGTTAGAGAAATGGCTCCGCGAATACGGCAATTGGCGAGACAACAGCTACATCAATTCGCTAAAAGCGACGACGGTAATTTCATTACTGATTTCGCTTACTTGTTTCCCACTCTGGTGATGTGTGACATGTTGGGGATGGAGGAGGGGGAGTTTTCTTGGGAGCTGTTAGCTCAACTCAATCAGGCGGTAGCAGATACTTTTCCCGTTTTTGAAACGCGAGCGCTGGAGCCAGAGGAGCTAGCTTTGGCAAATAGCCAGATGGAGTTCCTGGCCGAATTTTTTGACGACCTGTTTCAACGGCGTAAGGAAAATCCCCGAGACGACCTCACAACAGCCATGGTCAAGGCAGGTGACGGCGGCGATGCGCTAACAAAAGAAGAATTGAGCACCTCCGTTATTGGCCTTTTCGGCGCTGGATTTGAGACGACGGCCCACATGATAGGGAACGGACTTTTTTGTCTTGGAGACAACTCAGACCAACGGCGTAAATTGCAAGGAAACATCGATTTAGTGGACGCCGCTGTGGAAGAAATTCTGCGCTATGAATCATCTTTGCAAGCGACATATAGAACCGCGCTGGAGCCGAGAGAAATTGCGGGGCAGAAAATCGAGGTCGGTGATCGCGTGTTGATTATTGTCGCGGCGGCGAATCGAGACGAGCGCCATTTCGATAATCCAGAAGTATTCGACATCAGCCCAAGAGAACAAAAACCCTTAACTTTTGGTGGCGGGATCCATTACTGCGTTGGCGCTGCGCTAGCTCGGCTGGAGGGCAAAATATTTTTAGAGGAGCTGTTTTCACAATACCCCAATTTTTCAGTAGATGTAGAGTCGGCGCGTCTCCGTGGAGCTTTTTTGTTTCGCGGTTATGAGGATTTGAGAGTCAGGCTAAGGGGTAAGTAATGCGGATAGAACAGCAGGAGAAGCTGGGTCTTGGACTCTTTATGCCCAACTGTTCAAACATGCCGTCTATATCAACTCACCGTGTTGTCGAGGATCAGTGGACCTATGAACACAACGAAGCCATAGCACTCGCTGCAGAGGTCTATGGCTTTGAATATTTGTTTCCGGTATCACGCTGGCGAGGTTTTGGTGGGGAAACCAATTTCCTGGGCACCTCTCTTGAAACGACTACTTGGGCAGCAGCCCTTCTGCGAGCAACCAGCTCGATTCAAGTATTCTCAACCGTTCATATCCCTCTCTTTCACCCCTTTGTCGTTGCAAAGATGGGTTCTACGCTGGCGCAGATGAGTGGTAATCGGTGGGGATTAAATATCGTGAGCGGATGGAGTCAAAGAGAATTCGGCATGATGGGAGTTCCCTTAGCGGAACACGCTCGACGTTACGAGAGGACCAGCTGTTTTGTGGAAATTCTCAGAAAACTTTGGACGCCCAGCGAGCAACCCTTTGACTACGAATGTGATTGGTATTCGGTAAAGGGCGGAGAGTCCTCGCCCGTGCCAGATAGTCACCCCATGATTGCTAATGCGGGTGTATCCGAGGACGCGAAAAACATGACCGCTCGATTGTGCGATTGGGCCTTTATCTCTACTCCTTCTGTCGAGTCAGTCAGGCCGACTATCGTGGATATTACTCAAAAAGCGAGGGAATACGGGCGCACAGTCAAAACCGCGATATTTCCTTTCCTGATTTGGGGAGAATCGAGGGCAGCGGCGGAGGAACGACTTGCTGCGATAATGGCAGAAAAGGACGAGGTTGCCACCGCAAATTGGTTGAATGACCTCACTGCTGGCAGTGGATCTTTCGACACCTTCACCTCTGATATGTTGGCGGCTTCTGGAGGAGGAGTGCACATGGTTGGCAGTGCAGACGATGTTGCCGAGCAACTCATAGAAGCCCATCGATCGGGCGTGAACGCGGTGATGCTGACATTCCCTGAATATCTTGCCGATCTGCATAGATTTGCAAAAGATATTCAACCTATGCTTTTAAAGGCTGGTTGTATTTGAGTGGTTTAGGCGACCAGGCCGCAGGTCAGGCAGATCACTGCCTCTATGCGGTAGTGTCCGCGCAGAGAAACATGTCAAAACGCACGATTTTGAAAAAATAAAGGTTAATAAAAACAGAGGCTTAAAATCTTGGTAGGACCAGGCGGATTCGAACCGCCGACCTCTACCATGTCAAGGCCGATAGGCCGCACCTAGACACGCGTAGACGTACTAAAACTAATGGATGAATTTGGTTGTGGCAACCGATAAAGAGCGGTGTTGCCTCTTATCTGTAGCTTCGATTGCCGTCAGTAATCTGTTCAATCTGGGCAGGCACCTGGTCAGGCTTTGTTGCTGGCCTGCTGTTTTACAGCCTGCTGGATAAAATTGGCCGTTGAAAGCCAGAATACCCACTCGAATTAAAGTCGGCATCATAATCAATGTTAATCAGTGGTCGCCCTTGCCTTTAATTACCCGAAATTGTGATTTCGCCATGCCTAGAAGCAGGAGTGCTGCCAGCCAAAGTTGCCAGTCGGGCATTGAGGGAACGGCTATGATGGTAGTCGGGCTAGCGGGGTTGGCAAAACAACCTTCGACCCCTAAAAGATCAAACGTTTCAACGGTGCACTGAGTCATCACAGGATAGTAGATCCCCATCACTTGCTTGGCCAGGACGGGGTTTCCATATTGGGAAATGTTCGTTACCGATTGCTGAAACGAAGCGCTAGGCAGCATATTCCTAATTGCAACCACCTCTTTAACCGCTGGATAGCTTGGCGACGTCGGCAGCCAGGCTAATGTAGATCCGCTTACTAAAGTCGATGCCGGACGGTCTTCAAACGAAGAGAGGACCAAAGTGGCTAGATCTCCCACCATGTGTGTTTGGTAGTCTGCAACGCAGCCTGAGGTGCCTTCAGCTCCAATGACTGGGAATGGAAATTGATACAGATAATTACAGAATGACCAATATCGCAGGTCCGTTCCATCCTCAGGCCATGGCGCAGGTCCATCTGCATAGGCGCGTGAGCTTGATGGCATACGCGCCTCAACCACACCAATATAACCCGGGGCAGGCTGATAAAGAGCAGCAACATACCCTGCGATCCCATTTGGAAATGGCGTGGTCAACCCTCCAGCAGCAGCAAAACTTAACAGCTCAGGGCATGAACCATCTTGCTCACAGGGACCTCCTTGGCCAGCCACCAATTGCTCTTTTATCAGCAGGCCAATGGCTCCATTTGAGCCAAACTGACCACCATCGCTTTGCGAGGAATCACAGGGCACTAGCTCATGAACAACATTGGTATCGGTAAGCTTTATCGTCACCGTGGGCAATCTGACATAAGCAGTATCATTTGAATCCCCCTCCCTCGGCAGATATACCCTCAGCATCAGGTAGCCCGTGTTATCAGGAAGCCCTGGTATTAACGAGACTGGCAACGGAGTGGGTGAAAGCGGCAAGACATTGGGCTGACCAGCCGCAACATTATTATTTACATTGATAGTGTAGCTACCTGACCCGATGCCATTGCTTGTCTGCCATGGATTAACACCACCAGGATCTGCGCCAATTTGATAATCTGCGAGGGTACTGCCCACACCATTCATGGCAAAACTAAGAGAGTCACTTCCATAGACATCTATGCCGAAATAACGACTATTGGGGAAGTCTCCTTTGATAGTAATCTCAAGATCGGACTGAGCAAAAAACGGCATTGTCCAGTAGGTTGCATTGGCATCAGGATAAAAGATATTGGCTTTGTCGGGGGTTGTCTGAATCGGCCAGGCGCAAAGTAAATCGTCATTACCTACGCTCGCGCTCGCTAGTGTGGGCTGCCAAAGAGTAAGCCCTATACTCAGCAATATCGAATGCGTGATCCACACACCCATCCTTACTAACGCTGACGGCGGTGAATTGACAGTATTAGCATCGGTCTTGATGACGCCACGCTGTTGCGACAGGGTTTCGAACATTGCGAAAATTCCTCTTTGGTAGGACCAGGCGGATTGTTTCGAGCGCGCTTGCCTCTGGCGCTCTCACCCCTTCGGGGCGCCGCCGTTTCACTTTGGCAACCAAAATGCTCCTGTGGTTGCGTTTTTAGAGCCGCCGGCCTCTATCCTGTTAAGGCCGATAGGCCGCGCGTAGACTTCTAGAACCGCGAATTCTCCGACTTTTTTCTACTCCATCTGCGCTCGCGTTAGGCGCCATTGGCTGGCACTCATTCCATGCCAGCGCTGGAATGCCTTGCGGAAATTTGCTTCATCGCCATAGCCACAGCGGTCCCCAATCTCGGCGGTGCCTAGTGCAGTGCTTTCCAGATACTCGGGAGCAAGAGAGGCGCGACTCTGAATTATCAAAAAAAAATCAACAATGCCGTTGACTAATGCTTAAATGTTGATTATCGTCAACACGGACGTTAACAAAAACTATGAGGTGATAAATATGTCGCTCCCACTTTCTTTGACCAACAAAGGTGTCAGATTGCTCCCTCAGAGCATCCTTGCTACATCGGTATTCAACGTACTGTTTGCATCAGCTGCTTTTGCGCAGTCAGGCAATGCCCTGCTTGAAGAAGTGCTTGTTACTGCCCAGAAAAAATCGGTGGCTCAAGCTGTGCAAGATGTACCTGTAGCGATTTCTGCGTATTCAGGCCGAAAAATAGAGGCGATGTTTGCGGTTGATCTCACTGATATTGGATTCACTGCTCCCAACGTTCAGCTGACTCCTCAGGGCACGGTTCCCGGTACTGCGAACTTCTCTATTCGGGGATGGGGCACCACTGGTCAGTCTATTCCGTCTTCCGATCCAGCTGTTGGCGTCGTGCAAGATGGTGTTGCTTTTGGCACCATTTACGGTGTGGTCACAGATGTATTCGATATGGAGTCACTTGAGGTGCTGCGAGGCCCGCAAGGCACGCTGTTTGGTCGAAACGTTAGCGCTGGCGCAGTTGTTATGAAAACTACGCGGCCAGATCATGATGAGACCACCGCAAAGCTCTTGGTAGGTACTGGTTCGTTCGCGCTCCGTGAGACTAAGGTTCTGCTGTCAGGCCCAATGAGCGATGATGTCGCGGGTAAGGTGGCAGTGCTATGGCGTGACCAAAACGGTATGTGGGACAACACGGCCACGGGTGGCGAGCAAGGTGCGAGGCAATCATTAGTCATTCGTCCCGCAGTGTCTTATCGAGGAGAGAGCGGTACTTACACAGCGATTGCTGAGTATGGTGACGTCAAGGCCGACGGTATGTCAGGTCGAAACTTCCTATGCGTCGCTGCGTCTGTGGTCTCTAACTGTGACCCCTTTGAGCCGAATCTAGATCCTTATGACGAAGCGACAACTCGCCAGACCACAAAGGGCCAAAGCAATATCGATTGGTTTGGCTTAACCCTTGAAGGCGTTTGGGATCTCTGGGACGGTACCTTGACCGGGGTTCTGGGTTATCGCCAGCTTGAGCAAAGCATGTGGGGGGACATTGATGGGGCGCCTAATACCATTCGTTTCCAGTTTGGCCCTGGTACCGGCTTTGATCAGGAGCAACAAAGCTTTGAACTTCGTTGGGCAGGTAATTTGAGTGATCGCTTAGACCTCACAACAGGCGTCAACGTTTTCCAGCAAGACTATACCTACGATGAACGCCGACTATTAATTGATGCATTGGATTTACGTGCATCGTCGAACATCGATCATATGACTGCTGGAGTGTTTGCTCAGGCTGACTACATGCTAACCGATGACTTGACACTCACGGTGGGTGGCCGCTGGTCCTACGAGGAGAAAGATGCTGCGATTGGCGTCATCGGAGATCCAACGGGATTCGGAAATTGTCGAAGATTTACAGGCGCGCTGCTGGGCGGGTCTGATGTTATCAGCGAGACATCGCCTGCAAGTTTGAGTGATTGCAAGCCGGCTTATTTGGACAAGCAAGATTGGTCAAACTTCACGCCAAAGCTGGGCCTTACGTGGACGATGAGCGACGACACCATGGCCTATGCCAGCTATACCCGGGGCTTCCGAAGTGGTGGCTATAATGTGCGGTTCTCAGACATTTCACTGGTAACCCGGCCGGACAATCCTGGGTCAACACCCGGCCCCTATGACGAAGAAATTGTTGATGCCCTTGAGCTTGGATTAAAAACAGAGTTCATGGAGGGTAGGGCGCGTTTCAATGCAGCAATATTCCAGAATTCCTATGATGATATGCAGTTATCTGCCAATAATCAGTCAGGTGTTCAATCAATTTTCAATGCCGCGACAGCAACTATGCAGGGCTTCGAACTTGAAGGGGTTTGGGCAGTAACAGATAACCTCACCTTAGAAGGCACTTATGGTTATGTTGATGCCTCCTATGATGACGCCGATTTCCTGGTTCAAACTTTTGGTCCGGATACCGACGTGGGGGATTTCTTACTTCAGATGGTCTCGGAACAGACTTGGTTTGTAGCGGCTACCTATGATCATGAAGTGGGGCAGGAGGGAAGCCTTAGCTGGCGGGCCAGCTATAACTATGCGGACGATGCAGCAGCAGATAACTTCAATTTTCTACTACTGAACGACTACAGTCTTGTCGATGCAAGTGTGACGTATAGGAGTTCTGATGAGCGTTTGCGCATAGCTCTTTATGGGAAGAATTTGACCGATGAAGTCTATTTTAATTTCGGGTTTGACAATACTTCCATTGGCTCGAAAACAATGTGGCTGTCGCCCCCACGAACATGGGGTGTGCAAGTTAGCTACGATTTTTAAGCTGTCTTAGGCTTCGTATGTGACGAGGCTTGGCAGGGCGGAAAATAGGTCCTAAATTATGCCCAGGCTCTGGCCTGGGTTTTTTTATACCTAGTCTTTTTTCGTAACACAGATGCAGATGATTTCGGTGTGATGACCCCTGAGACACATTCCGTGTGTCAATCCTTTAATTGTTTTCGCGTGCGTTTGTAATATTTTTTTTGTTGCTTGAGCATCCGCAACCAGCCGATCAGGTTGTTGTGAATTGATTTGAGCGGCTAATTGATAAGGTTACTTCATCACAAACCCATTCCAGTTCTCGTTTTGCACTCGATTTAGAATGCGTCGATAACCTCTAACCCCTCCAGAGTAGGGCATGAACACTTGAGGTTTTCCTGGGATTTCAGCGCCCACATAGTAGGACTTCGCCTTAGGGTAGAGTGTTTCTTTGGAACGCTCGTTCACGTGCTCAACCCAGTGTTCCTCTGCCTGGGGTTCGGCTTCGACTTCGGTATAGCCCTTGTCGCGCATGTCGCCAATCAGGTCCCGAATAAAGTCAGCGTGTTCTTCCATAGAGACCATCACGTTACTGAGTAGTGAGGGGCTTCCAGGTCCTACCATAATGAACATGTTAGGGAAGCCTTTGGTGCTCAGCCCAAGATAATTTTTGGGTCCATCCTTCCACTTCTCCTTGAGTGTTACACCGCCTCTTCCAGTGATGGTTGGTGCTAGGATCGAGCCAGTAAATACGTCGAAGCCGGTAGCAAAAATAATAATGTCGAGGGTGTATTCGCCGGATTCTGTACGGATGCCGTTGGGCGTAATTTCTATAATGGGGTCTTCTTTAATATCAACCAGCTCAACGTTGTCTCGGTTGAAAGCTTCGTAGTAAAGATGATCCACCGCAGGTCGCATTGCGGCGAAAGGAAAACCCCTTGGCGTGAGCTTGTCGCGAACGAGGGGGTCCTCTACTTTTTCTGCAATTTTTCTATGGGCGAAATCAATAGCAGTGTCGTTCGCCGCCTCATTGAGCAAGATATCTTTATAGACCAAGGCAAATCCGTAACCGAGTCGATTCCATGCCTTCTCAAAAACTTGCTCACGTACCTCGGGAGAATCATCAAGGGCTGATTTCTTATTGGGAACGAAACCAAGGCCGCTAGGTGAATTGCGCATCTGTTCGCGTCGAGCCCGATAATTGGCTTTAACTTCAGCGTCCTCCTCATCACTGATCCTGCCATGGCAAGCGGGGATGCTGTAGTTGGCTGTTCGCTGGAATACGCATAGGTGATCCGCCTGCTCAGCAATGACGGGCGTCATTTGAACGCCAGATGAGCCAGTTCCAATAATCCCCACTCGCTTGCCCGCGAAATCAACAGGTTCTCTTGGCCACAATGCGCTGTGATAAATCTCCCCCTTAAAAGAATCCTCACCAACGATGTTGGGCTTCTTTGGCTTGGAGAGTTGCCCCACGGCCATGATGAAATATTGGCTGGAGTACGCGATGCCCCGATCGGTAACGATGTTCCACCGTTGCTGCTCCTCATCGTATTCAGCGGAGGTTAGTCTAGAGCTGAATGCTATGTCCTTGCGTAGCTCGAATTTATCGGCAACATGTCGAATGTATTCTAGTATTTCAGGTTGCTTCGCGTACCGTTCGGTCCAGCGCCACTCCTGCTCTAGTTCTTCCGAAAAAGAATACGAATAGTCATAGCTTTCTACGTCGCAGCGTGCCCCGGGATAGCGATTGTAGTTCCACACCCCTCCAATCTCGTCCGATGCTTCGAGAACTAGGCAATTAAGATTTTCCTTGCGAAGCGTGTATAGCGCTCTCAGCCCAGCAAAACCCGCTCCAACAATGATCACGTCTAATTTATTCGGGGATTGATCCGTCATTAAATCTTGTCTCCAAGTGTTTGGGATCGTAATGCTATCGGCGGATAAGCAGCAGAGGATCAATTATCACTATTAATTACAGTGCCGCCATTATCAAAAAGTTCTTTGCAATATGTCAACACTTGTGTTGAAATATTATCGATTGTTGAAGATTTTGTAGTGAGCGTCACCTACGACGGTCGGCAGAAAAACCTCATTTGGAAACGGGTAAGATATTAGAGGAAGGGTTTAATGGCTCCTGATCAAACGTTACGCATTAATGCTTCAACCCCAATTGGTACCGAGCTCGAGCCAATAAAGAAGCGCGCACTGATTCAGTTGATGGGATCGCGACTTTGGGGGCGTTTTAATCCCAATCACTGGGATCCGGAATATGCGCTGTCTACTGGCCTATCCGCGCCCATACAGACTGGAGAAATGAACTCAGCGTATATCACTGAGATGTGTGTCAACCATTTTGGAGAACATCTTTTTCAGAATGCTCGCATTGTCTGCAAATACATAGCATCTACGTTAGCTGATGAAATCATAACTACCCACGGGATTGTCACGGAGAAAGAGACTGTGGGGGAAGGCTGTCGAATCAAAGTTGATGTCTGGTGCGATAACGAGCTCGGTGAAAAGAAAACGGTTGGGTGGGTTGAAGTGACGTTGCCTAACTAAGCTAAATTGAGATGTGATAAGGATGACAAGTGTGAATAAGGAACAGGACGCCCGTGAGTTACGACCGCTGACACCCATTCAGCGAGCTCAGACCAGAGAATTCATCAGGGAGTTAGAGCATGAGTGTCAGACCTACTGGGATATGGTTGACGTGGGTGACACCCTGTGTAGAGAATTACATCTAACCCCCGAATTAATCATTTTGTATTCCGATGGTGTTGAGGATTTCAATCCATGGTATGAAGCATGGCGAATGAACTCTTGGCAGATAGAGGGGGAGTCACCATTTGGTGGCGCCATTGTTCCACCATTACTCGTTTCCCACTTCATACTTTCTGTACAGTTCGATCACACAAAGCCATTTGCTATAGGCTCAATACACACCTATCACGATTCGAAGATAGTGGCTCCCATTAAGGTGGGCGCCACGGTCCGTATCACCACGCGAGCAATCGAAAAATTTGAAAAGAGAGGAAGGCGATACGTTAGACATGAAGCCGAGGTGATCGATGTAAACAACGGAGCACTCTATTTTCAAGAGACCCGTGACATCTTATCTCTCTGAGTGGTGACCCAGATGAAAACTGACCAAGTGCCGGTTGTCCCCGGCTTACTAACGCTGGATAGTAGTGGCGCTCATCTTGTGGGCGCACGGTGCAAGACATGTCTCGAATTGTATTTTCCAGCGACACAAACCTGCCGAAATCCCATCTGTGTTAGCAATGATCTAGAGCCTACACGGCTGGCGTCGAGTGGAACTTTATACAGCTATACTATTCAGTATTACCAGCCGCCAGCATTATTTAAGATAGATAATTGGGAGCCTTATGCCATTGGCCTTGTAGACTTGGATGATGGTGTCCGAGTGTCTGGGGTCCTATCGGACATTGCCTTTGACGACATTCGTATCGGTGACAGGGTAACCCTCGGAGCTCTGCCGCTTTATATTGATGATAGTGGCTTGCAGCGCATGACTCACGCGTTCTTTAAGCTCGATCTCGCAGCCAGCGATGGAGCGGCAGCTCAATGAGTGGCGTTCATATCTTGGGCGCTGGTGCAATCCCTTGGGGCAAGCAGCCCGTTATAACACAGCTGCAAATGGCGCTTGAAGCCATTAATGCGGCGCTACGTGACGCGGAGCTAAACTGGAAGGATGTCGACGGTGTTGTGGCGGCAAGCTCTCGTTTCGAAGGTGGAATGGGGTGGGGCCTCCACGCCAATGAGATTGTTCAGGCTGCGTCAGAGCGAGGCGTCCCCTGCATCAACGTCGGTGGTGCATGTGCCGCCGGTGCGATCGCATTTCAAACTGCATTCTCAATGATAGCGAGCGGCCAGTCCGAGACGGTTGTTGTGATCGGTGCTGAACGCATGCCGAAAGGTTTCATTCCTCGTCCACCGGGTGGTGCAGACGATATTACTGATAACGATTTTCTTCGCTGGGTGACAATGGGGTTAACCAATCCTGCTTATTGGGCAATGGAGGCGCAGCGGAGAATTTATGACTATAAAACTACTCATGAATCACTCGCAGAAGCCGTTATGTTGATGCGCCGTAATGCGGTTTATAACCCCAATGCTAGGTTTCGGAAGTCGGTGACCGCGGCGGAGGTCCTAGCGTCTCCCATGGTCACTGACCCTCTACATTTACTACAAATTTGTCCTGTGAGTGATGGCGCCGCCGCGTTAATACTTTGCTCGGAAAAATTTGCAGCGCGGGCCGCTAGAAAATCAGTAGAAGTGGCGGGAGTCGGCATTGCATCTGGAACCTATGGTGATCCCGCTCACAGAATTCCTACCGTCGGTGGGTCGGTAAAGAGCGGCGTTCCCCACACCAGCGAAGTCATGAGTGCCGCCGAGAAAGCGATGGCTATGGCCGGGGTAGAACACGACGATGTCGACGTGCTGGAGATGGCCGACAACACCGCGTGGCATTTGCTCGCTTGGCCGGAGATGCTGGGGTTTGTGGAGCCAGGTCAGGGAGATTGGATGCTGCAGAATCACAAATATGATGTGGATGGGGAGCTGGCTCTCAATCCCAGTGGTGGATTCTTGTCTTTCGGCGAGGCGACGACGGCGCAAGCGGTATTGCAAATTTGTGAACTGGTTTGGCAGTTGCGCGGCGAAGCAGTGGGTCGTCAGGTGCCGAACGCTCGTGTGGGCATGAGCGCGGTACTGGGTCTTGGCGCCAACGGCGGATCTGTAGTACTGAAGCGATAGGGGACCGATACTCATGAATGCATCAGTCAAAGGGCGGCAGTTAGCGTTGGCATCACTATATCCGACGTGGGAGCCAAGAACGCTTGATCAGGCCCTTAGTCATGCTGCCAAACAATGGCCAAACAACGAATTTATTGTTTCCGAACAGCGGAGCTACACCTACCAAGAGATTGATGAGTGGGCTGCTCGACTTGCAGGAGGTCTGATTGCTAGCGGAGTTAATCCTGGCGACCACGTTGCATTGCTGATGGCTAACTACCCTGAATTTGTGGCGATTAAATTTGCGATTTCTCGTGTTGGTGCGGTCGCGGTTCCGATCAACTTTCTGAATCGGCGTGATGAACTTGCTTATGTACTAAAACAATCCGATGCGCGCTGCTTGATCACCATGAACGCTTTCCGAGATCTTAACTATCTGCAGATGCTAGACGATATCGAGCCCCGATGGCGAGGCGCGGGCAATAATGAGGTATTGCCGGAGCTGAGGTCGGTATTTGTGTTCTCTACCGGAGACGCGCTGCCACATAACGTTCGTGAATTTAACGAGCTGGAGGGCGAGCAAGCGTTGGGATCAAAAGGTGATCCGCTGGTCGACTCGGACATCATTTATACCTCTGGTACGACAGGTGGTCCCAAGGGTGTGTTGTTGAGTCATGAAATGTTGCTTCGGGCTGCTTTTGGCAGTGTCCACGGCAGAGCCTTTAATTTAGGGCGTAGAATTCTCTTCTCCCTGCCCATGTATCACGTCTTTGGTTACGTGGAAGGGTTGCTCGCGGCGATGCTGGTTGGCGGTGCTGCAATTATCCAGCGGCAGTTTACCCCTCACGATACTTTGGCTGCTGTAGCAAAACATTCAGCCGAGGATCTGTTGTTAATCCCAACAATGACCATGGCGGTAATCGAACAAATGAAGAGCGATACTTACGACGTAAGTTCAGTAAAGGCGATGCTTTCTTCAGGAGGGAAATCACCTGCGGGAATTTGGGAACTCATTTACCAATGCTTCGGTGATATTGAAGTAACCACCGGTTACGGTATGACCGAGGCCACCGCTTCTTCGACGGTGACCCGGCCTGACGATCCCTTATCGCGTCTAATCTCGACCAATGGTCGACTAAGGGACATTGGCATTGCCGCACCTGCTGACAATGACGGAAAACTTGTTAATTATCGAGTCGTGGATACCGAAACCGGTGAAACTCTGCCACCCGGTTCGATGGGCGAGTTACGCATGCGCGGTTTTGGCGTTACTCGTGGCTACTACAATAAACCGGTAGAGACAGCAGAGGCCTTTGATTCAGAGGGTTGGTTTCGGACGGGTGACCTCGGTACGTTAGACGAGGACGGGTATCTCACCTTAAAGGGCAGAACCAAGGAAAGCTATCGCTGTGGTGGAGAGCTTGTACTACCTTTGGAGGTGGAGACGGCGCTAGCCGCCCATCCAGCCGTCAATGAAGTGCATGTCGTTGCCATCCCAGATCAACGTATGGGTGAAGTGGGTGTTGCGTGTGTTGTTAGGGCCGATGATACCCATGTAGATGAGCAGGAATTGATCGACTTGTGCAAACAAAACCTTGCTCGCTTCAAAGTGCCTAAGCACATTTTATTTTTTCGTCTTGAGGATATTCCAACCACACCTACCGGACGGCCGAGAAAGTTCTTGCTTGTTGAGCGCGTAATCAACCGACTGAATGAAACTGCTAAGGAAGCGTCGTTATGAGCAAGGTGGCTTTGGTGACCGGCGCTGCTCGGGGTATTGGTGCGCAGATAGCACTACGCTTGGCTCAAGATGGATTTGATATCGCTGTTCTCGACCTCAATCAAGACGCCTGCGTGCAGACCGCTGATTCGGTAAGGGCTCTGGGTCGATCTGCGATTGAAGTTGGTGTCGATATCACCGATGAACAAAGCGTTCAGGATGCAGTTTCTCTCGTGTGTGCTCAGTTGGGTGACCCTTTTCTACTGGTTAACAACGCGGGACTTATGCGCTCACGCATGCTTCATAAAATGACGCTTGATGATTGGGAGCAGGTTATGGCGGTTAACGTGCGCGGCTCGTTCTTGATGTGTCGGGCAGTGGCACCCTTTATGCGCGAAGCCAAGCGAGGCCGAATTGTAAACCTTTCCAGTACGGGCGCTTTAGGGTTGCTCGGCAGCGCGAACTATGCTTCTGCAAAAGCCGCTGTTCAGGCGCTAACCAAAAGTCTCGCTCTCGAATTGGGGCCGTTTAATGTTACGGTGAATGCCGTTGCGCCAGGATTTGTAGTAACCGAGATGACACGCGCTATGGCTGAGAAATCGGGCATGTCTATAGAGGCCATGGAAGCGGAAATGATTAAAGACATTCCACTCGGTCGATCGGGAATACCTGACGACATTGCTCATGCTGTCGCGTTTTTTGCAGACGAGCGTTCTTCGTATGTTTCAGGGCAGATACTTTATGTCGCTGGCGGCCCTCAGGGCTAATGCGGCGCTAAAGCCGGACTCGCCGCTCGCCGAGGTCAGCGTGGGTGCTCGCCTTTTTAAATGCTTACTGCTACGTCGAACGCTTTTTGGAGGGCGTTGTTAACGTCTGTACGAAGACGTTGTGAAATGGCAGCGTCTGGTGCCAGCATGTCAAAACCATGTATCGCACCGGGATAAACGTGTAGCTCTGTAGGAACACCCGCTTGCAGCAACCGCTGCGCGTAGTCGATGTCTTCATCAAGGAAGATGTCTAAGTCGCCAACGCATACAAATGCAGGCGGCAAATTGGTGAGATCGGCAGCGAGGGACGCAGAGGCATAAAGTGGTATTTCGTCGTGATCCGTCAATGCCCCCAAGTAAAGCGCCCACGCCAAACGATTAGTTTGCTCGTTCCAGAGATTGGGATCTTGAATGGCACGGCTCGATGGCGTGCGGTGACGATGGTCTAACATTGGATAAATGAGCAATTGAAACAACACCTGTTGGGTGCCCTCATCTCGCGCCCTCAAGGCAAGCGCTGCAGTTAACCCGGCCCCTGCGCTGGCCCCGCCAATAGCTATTCTTGCGGGATCAATCTTTAGTTGGTTGGCGTGCTTCTGCAGCCACAATAGGCAGTCAAAACAGTCATCAAGTGCTGCGGGGTAGGCGTGTTCTGGTGCAAGCCGATAATCGACCGAAAAGACTGTGCAGTCGGTTTCTAGCGCAATGTGAGCCAGAGTCTGGTCTGTATCTCCGGCTGAACCCATGACGTAACCCCCCCCATGAATCCACAGCAGTGCCGGCTTCTCTGTCGATCCTGTTAGTGGCCGGAATGACTTAAGGTTTAGTGTTGTCGAGTCTTCTGGGTGCGTGATGGCGAATTCTTCCACAGCTATGCTGCTGGTATCACGAATTCTAGCTCGCTCCGCGAGTTTCTTAAGTATGGTGCGGCTGCCCGCCAAGTCCCTCAAGTCAAATCCAAGGGAAGGGAAGCGTTCGCGGACTTTTGCAAGGTCTTGGTCGAGTCGACTGTCGATATCAAAGATATGATTCACCATTGTGTTTCCACTTTTCTGTGCGGCGCTAGTTTATCTTAGTCTGCCACTGGCTCTCTCGCGAGTGCTCGATTTGCTAGGCCTGCGACATACCCTCTAACTGCTTCAACTTCCTCTCTTGAGTACCATTTAGAGAAGCCGATCATGCCGCGGCTCTCAAGTGCACCGTCATAAACAATCGACTGCCATGCTTCTTTATTTTGTAATACTGCGCTACGACGTAGGTCAGGCATTACCCCTGAGGAACGTCCTGAAGGGCCATGACAAAGGCTGCAGCCGCGTTCATAAATTTCTCGGCCTACTGCTAATGTATCTTCTTGCCATTCCCCAATGACCGCGACGAACGGTCCGAACTCTTTCCGTTCGACCGAATATTCATCAGTACCATTGAGCGCAAATACAATCAGTCGTCCGTTGGGACGCGGATGAGGATCGACAGCTAGAGGGGTCGATACGCCATAACCGCCACCATAAC
>ERZ887851.952-NODE-952-length-26791-cov-30.886109_pt1 | contig 26791 bp, 16 predicted proteins | sample MGYA00521100_ERZ887851 | MGnify/ENA primary metagenome ERZ887851 (study PRJEB32303, sample SAMEA104408602) | aquatic metagenome | biome: Brackish water; feature: Pelagic; material: water | place: Baltic Sea | collected 2014-06-06T16:11:00 | depth 11,444 m ... | reverse complement strand
AAGGTTATGTTAAGATTTCAAACCACAAGCACTTGCCGTGCCGAACAGTATTGGGTCAGGTTCCTTTATTGGCACACTGGGTACGGCAATCGGTACCACACATATCACGTTTGACTCCATGCACAGTTTTGCCAACTTGGGCCAAGTCAATCCGTAATATGCGTGGTACCGTTCGGGCGTTCGCTTTTCGTTCCGGATCTACGAGAAGCAATTCGTTGAGTGTCTCACAAATGTAGGCGTCACTCTCCGAGTGACGAAACACGCATGACCAGCAGATTGGCCGATTCATTAAGTTGGCACACACAGAAGTTTGCACGGAAACTATGGCGGAACGTCACTCGGAGAGTGATGACTACATTGGAAGAAAGGAGCAAGGACAGGCACTTTAAATGCCATTCACTCCTCCACCGCACGGCGATTGCCGTTTGTCTTGGCACGGGTTTGTTCTTTGCCTTTCGAGCGGCCACGCCGGATGCTCGGGCGACTGCAGCCGTGCAGGCGGTGACCGTCAGCGAAACTGTTGATGCGGCGGTTCCTGATACGATACTGACGACCTGCAATATCGAAGATATTCAGGCGGGCGACCTGGTTCTGGCTCGTGACCAGCATGGGCAGGAAATCGGCCTGAAGCCGGTGAAGGAAGTTTACAAACGAACCTCCTTTCATCTGCGGCACCTGACGTTTGAATCGACCGATGGCGATCAGCAAACGCTCTCCACCACGGACGAGCACCCGTTTTGGTCGGTGAGCGCTGACGAATTTCTGGAAGCCGGTTCGCTGCCCGTTGGTCACCAGGTCACCGATCCGCACGGCAAAAATCAGACCCTTGTCAGCTCAACCCGAAACGAATTCCCCAACGGAATTCCCGTCTTCAACTTTCAGGTCGAAGATTTTCACACCTACTATGTCGCAGCAAACGCTGGCGATGATGTGTTGTTGGTGCATAATGCGGAGTATGACGACCTGTTCGAAATGACCTTCCAGACGTCGAAGGGGCAAGTTGACTTGATCGCTGAAAAGGAAATTTCTGGGGCTCTATTGCATCTCAAGGACACCACAGTCTTTGCAACAGGTGGGACCCCACTTTCTGGTCTTGGGCGCGAAGCATTGGAAGCTCGTTCCCAGCTGTACGACCAAGTTCGCTCAATGGGATTCGATAAACTCCGGATAACTGCGAACCGAGTGGGCACAAGCACATCAGCTAAACCGGGGAAATTGCCGGACTATCTGATTGACCTGACAAAATAGACGGATTATCGCCCGCCGTGTCCTTCACAATCACAACTTTCAGTGTGAGTCTACTCCGTGACTAAAACGCCCCGTGAACTGCAGGATTTCATTGCGGATCTTTCAGATAGAAAGTTCTCTATCGTTGAGACCATCAAAGCCGTCCGAACGCACTTTGAGCTATCTCTGCGGGAGGCCAAACACGCAGTATGCCAGCATTCGTCATTTGCGCCGCAAATAGCTGCGAACGCATCATTGCACGACGAATTGCAGGATTTGCTTGACCGTACAGAGCGTTCCGAAGGGGGCGTCGCGGAATAATTCAACTTGAGTCTCACCTTTTGATTGGAAGACGACTCACTCCTCCACCGCACGGCGATTGCCGTGTGTCTTGGCACGGGTTTGTTGTTCGCGTTTCGAGCGGCCACGCCGGATGCTCAGGCTTTGAATACTGTTCTTCCGGACGTGAAGACCGTTGAGCCGATTTCTGCGTCGGTTGAACTTGTTACTCAGAACATCGAAGACATTCGTCTTGGTCAGCGAGTTGTCGGAACGAATCCACTGCGAGAGCAGACTCAGGCCGCTTCAGATATTGATCCCGCTACTTGGCGAGCTGTGCGACTGAACATGACTCAAGGCGGTGTGGACTATGACCTTGCCTTCTTGCGCCCCATATCGTGGCTTAAGGCGATCGGACCGGTTGTGGGTGGCTCCATTCACATGGAACTTCACGAAATGGGGCTGAATGGTCCGGCTCAGTCTTTGGGCGGGAATGACGCTATATCCGGATACCAAAGTGACGCCTCAAAGAGCGACCGACATTATCGAGATGTACGGCAGCGAACGCATCTGGATGAATTCCGCTGGCGACTGGGGCTGCAGCGATCCATTGGCCGTTCCGAAAGCCAGACTGGAAATGAAACGTTGAGGCCACGCGTTGTCGACGATCGACAAAGTCACGTTTGACAATCCTCAAACGTTTCTAAGCCAGTCGGCCAACTTTCGCCTGGCCACAGAAAACTGAACGAATTCATCCGAAAAGGGTTCCTGCTATTTCCTGGGGTTACACGTTAAGGGGGTAAACAGACGCAACAATTCAATTCTGACGGTGTAGGTTATATATTGAGTCAGGTTTTCGTAGCGACAACGGAGCGGATCGGCGGTCACAGCTGCCTATGTCTTGCCGCATCCCACGCCACCGGGTCAAGGGCGAAGCCCTTGGAAGGCTGAATCAAATTGACTTCTCGCATGGACTTTCTGGCAACTCCGTTTCGCCGCAGATTGCTGTTTGCCGCTTTGTACTTAAGCGAAGGAGCGCCCATTGGATTTCTGTGGCTGGCTTTGCCGACGCGTTTGAAAGTTGCGGACGTCTCCATTCAACAGATCACAGCTTTGACGGCAGTGCTGGTGATTCCCTGGACCTTCAAGTTTGCGTGGGCCCCTCTTGTTGACGTTCTGCGTTCACGTCGATGGACTTTGAAGCACTGGGTTCTATCGGCTCAGTTTATGATGGCCGTCACTTTGTTGCCGCTGCTGTGGATTGACCCGGTTCAGTCCATGAAACTTTTGAGTGTCTTTTTGGTGATGCATGCCATCGCTGCGGCCACTCAGGATGTAGCCATCGACGCTCTTTGCATTTCCGTCACGGACGCCACAGAACGAGGTGCCCTGAATGGCTGGATGCAGGCGGGAATGCTGGCGGGCCGAGCTGCCATGGGAGGTGGAGCGTTATTGCTGGGCTCGTTGATCGGCGATACCGCGGTTGTGGTTGTTTTGGTGTCGATAACGAGTTTCTCCGGCGGCTTGCTGCTTTGCTCGCACGTTCCAATGCTCGAACACGATTCCCTGCCAAACGACAAGAACCCTATTCGGTTTGTGGACCGCGTGAAATCGGTTGCACGCGACCTGGCAAGTGCAGTTAAAGGACCGCGACATTGGGCCGCGTTTGCGTTTGCTTTAACGGGGCCAGCCGCCTTCAAAGCATTTGAAGTCATTATCGGCCCCTTTTTGATTGACAGAGGACTTTCTGAAAACGAAGTCGGAACGTTCACTGCGACCGTGATGATCGGGGCGATGGTCTACGGTTCTGTGCTGGGGGGCTGCCTGGCAGATCGGTTTCAGAGGAACAGCTTTGTTGCAGGCGCCCTGGCCTTTATTGTTGCTTCGCTTTCAGCAGTCGCAATTACTGACATCGTTACGAACGAGGTGGGCGGCTGGTTGCTGCTGCTTCCGATTGCCGTGACAGGTCTGGGGATTGGCGTATTTACGGTTGCCGCATATGCCCTGTTTATGGACATGACAGAACCCCGGATTGCCGCAACTCAGTTCAGCGCGTACATGGGAGCGACAAACGGTTGTGAAGCCTGGTCAACTTTGTTGTTAGGGCAGTTGGTGGCAGGCTACGGCTATGCGTATGGAATTCTGTCACTCTGCGCAGTGTCCGCGCTATCATTGCTGCTGCTGCCAGCGATTGTTAGAACCGATTCGGTCCGAACGGTTGAGACAGAGTCGTTGCCATAACGGCATGGCACGCCGGATGCCCAGGCGACTCGGTCGTGCTGCATGTCACCGTCAGTGAAAGTGAATAAGGGGGCGGGTCTGTTTTCAGGTCTTCCATCGCTCGCGATAGCCGTTTGTCTTGGCATGGGTCTGTTCTTCGTCTTTCGAGCGGCCACTCCGGATGCTCGGAAAAGCATGGGTGGGCCATCCACCCTGAAGACAACGAATCGGATGTTCGGGAACTTGCTGGTTGTTTAGGGGAACCAGAGAAGCGTGCGGCGGCAGGAAACGGTTTTTCGTGCCTGGCCCGGTTTCCTGATGGCAACCCTGCCTGATATCGCAGAATGTTGGTCTAAGAAATTGGGCAAAAAGATGGCCGGGCAAAAATACTTCAGTATTGATCTTTTTGCCCGAACATCTTTTTGCCGATCACGTTCACCTGAACTTGACAGATGTTGGAATTTGGAAAGCATGGCCCGCCGCGTTGACCGGGCTTTGTTTGTGCTTTATCTGTGTCCATCTGTAAAGTCTGTGGTCAGGAAAAACAGTCTTGGAATTTAACCACAGATGACACAGATCAGCACAGATGTCAGGGCCGTCAGATGCCCGTAACGACAGGGCAAGGTACAACACTGGCAGAGCCAGTGGCACGGGGCGGAATGTGGTGACGGGAACGATGGCTCATGGAGGGGCCAACATTCTGTATCTGGACATCACGGGGCTTGACGAGCCACTGGGGGGCACCGACACGCATCCGATCTGGAGCGAAACTCCGCAGCACCAAGCGGAGCGCAGTTCCGGCACAGGCGCCATTCGATCGCTGGTGCCGCTGCCATCCATTGCCGGAGCGGCGTCGCTGTGGTATTCGATTCAGGCCGCTTACACGACGGAAGAGTCCAGCATCGGGACTTAAGTTGCGGGCTTGCTTGTGAGTGCATCAGCGTGGCAGTCGCCTCTCCCCAAAAAAAATGTGCCGGTGGACGCTTTTGGCTCCCATCCGGCCTCAACAGCACTTCGAATAAAGAGTTCGACTACCTTTGGTGTAAACGGTTCGTCTCGGTCGTAATCCACGTAGTTAAAGTCGACGCCGATTGGGAAGACGACCAGCCGCGCACCGGGGGAAGCCGCAAGCTCAATGGCAATTGTGGCGATCCGATAAAATGGAGCGTTGCGATTGATGGAAAGGTGCCAGCGGAAATCCAGGCCGTCGACCGTTATAGATCGGCTCTTTTTTTGGGGTATTGCCATGATGTACACCAATGAAAATGCAGCCCACTCATTTTTTGCCTGTTTTGCATGGCACCGTCTTTTTCCGGTTGTGCAAACGAAAGCTGTGGCAGGACAATGGCACTGTCAAGGAAAGCGAGCGAGGTAATTCAAATACATTCACGCGATTTCACTTCTCATCGACTTCAGCAGGCGGCATAGAATTTCTGCGATATTCCAGGCATCGTCGTGGCCTCGATGGTGAGTGCCTTCCATTGTCAGGCCCAGATGGCTGAAAGCTTCGCCAAGTCCCAGTTCTCGCTGGCTTCCCACAGCGGCGGCGAACAGCGTCTTCACATTCAGGTGTCCGACTCCAAAGGGATAGCTTACGTTCTGAGCCTGGCAGACTTTTTCAAACTGACGACGGTCATAGTCTCCCCAGCTGGCCCACAATCGTTCCTTTGAGCGGTATTCGCTTTTCAGTGTGTTAACAGCCTCTGCCAGGCTTCCGGCGTTGGTGAACATGTCGGGCGTTAGAGTCGTCAGCTGTGTGCAGAAGTCGCTGATCTGCGACTGAACGGGCTTCACCAGAATGCTGCGTTTCTGCGTGCGAGTCAGCGTTGTTCGGTCAAGTGTGCACAGGCCGATCTCGATGATCTCACTGGTTTGATGGGGCGGCGGCGAGCCTTCCCAGCAGGTCGATTCTACGTCGACAACAAGAATCGCATCCAATAATCGTTTCACTGAAATTCCTTTTCGTTGTGGCGAACTGACTTCGTCGCCACTTATCAAGAAGCATGTATTTCGAACTCAGACACACATACGGACTGCTGGTTCACAGGGTGGTGTTAGAGTCCGCGCACGGTGCGCGCATGTTGGTCGTAGCGACAACGGAGCGGCTCGGCGATTCGAACGTCCATGTCTTCCAGCCAACCACGCCACCAGGTCAAGGACGCAGCCCTTGTTAAGCAGGATGTCTGCTGAATGAATTGCGGTGGCAAACATGATATGTTGCTGCTGCGGCGGATGCGACATTGCCGTGTTTCATACGGCAATTTTGCGTTTCGCTTGTTTACGCTCATTCAACAGGATTTCAACATGCACGATGAAGACAAGCTTCGCAGGCTCAGCCGGTATGAAGCTCGCGATGAAACGCTGTTTGTTTTGCGAGAATCCACAGAGATGGAATTTCTGTCTCCATTTGGCCCATTGATTGGACGCACGCGAATGCCGGAATATCTTGTCGAACATGTGAATGAACATGTTGACGGACTGTTTTCTGAAGGCCAGGGAGGAACGTGTCTGCTGTCGGAAGAATTCAGCCGCAGCGGTGGCGACGATTCTCTGATGCACTGGATTTCTGTGCAGGTGGCCAGGTATGTTCAGGGTGTTGAGCAGGAAGTTCTGAGCCAGCTGACGCTGGAGCGATTCTGGGTGGTCAGTCAGTATTCCGGCACGCCCAGCCCAATGCACTTTCACAGTGGTGATGTGTCCGGCGTGATGTATCTGAAAGTACCGGACGTTGATGAAGAACACGAGCAGGGAAACTATATTACCGGTCGACAGGCGGGGTATATTAACTTTATGTCAGGCGGTAAGCAGCGGCTTTCTCGTTCGTTGATCAGCTTTAAACCGGTGGTGGGCGAACTGCTGATTTTTCCCGCATGGCTGCTGCACGGTGCCGAGCCATTTATTGGCACAGGAGAACGCCGCAGCGTCGCCTTCAACGCGGCCATTGGCGACTAACGTTGCCCCTGGGGATTGATTGATAAAGCCGTGATGCGTCAGCGGTCGGGGAATGCATGTAACCGGAATGCACATGGCGGGAAACCGCGGCTAACGCGGTCCGGCTGATCGGGCTGCGGACGTGCTAATGTTTCGTCAAAACTGGCACGATGTGTTTTTGTCAACGGCTTAGCTGGATAGCTCCATGTTTGATGAAACGTCAGCATTTCTATTAGCGACATTTGCCACAGGGCGTTCGCCTGGGTTGGGCATAACGCGTTCAAAAACCGCGGCTAACGCCGTGCGGCTGATGGAAAACGGTTGCTGCCCAGTTAGTATCGAAAGTTGAACCGGCGATCGGGGGCGGCATCGCCTTCCAGAAACAACGAGTCTGTTGTTTTCAGGCTGACGTTGTCGACCCACTTGAAGTCGAAGCTCTGATTCGGTTCTCTTGGGAAAAGGTCATTGGCAACGCTGAGTTCCAGGTGTTTACCTTCATAAGCGATCGGGATTTTTCCCGTCGACTGCCACGCGCCATCGACCCACTTTGCGACGGTTGATTCCGATTCTGAAACAGCGTTCCGATTGATCGCCAGGTCGTAGCCTTCCCAGCCGGTGGCTTCGTTCTGGTCAGCATCAATCAGCAGAACCATCCAGTTTTCATCGGTGTGTGCAGTCAGGTTTTCCGCAGTGCTGACCATGAAGTGAACCTGTTGACCGCCTTCGACAACTTGAGAAGACACGATGTCGTTTCTCCCGAACGAGTTGGTATAGGTTACGGCTGGATCGGTTCCGCGAAACGAACGGTGCATTGTGTCTTTCTGAGGATCCAGATAAACAGCCGGAATATTCGTCCAGTCGTTGAACGTGCCGTCGATCTGAATCTCGCTGGGTTCAGGACGTTGGGCTGGTGCAGAGAGCCCCTTGAAACGTCGAATATTCCCCACCATCTGGTAGTAATAGCTGTCGGTATAGCCGCCTTTCATGGGAGCAATGTCGCGGCTGAATTCCTGCGTGAAGACATCGACAAACCAGGTGCCATCCTGCATCGCGGGGCGACCGGCGAACAGCTTTGCCTGTTGCTTGTTGATAAAACGCATGGCGATCCATTCGTTCCACCCGGTAATCATCACGACTTTCGGATCAACCTGGTGAGCTCGCTGCCACTGCTCTTCAAAATGCAGCCCCTGTTGGCTGTGTTCGGTCATGTAGTCTGGCCCGACTGCAGGTTGTGAGCGGTTGTGATAACTTCTTCCCTGCGAATTGCTGGCGTGTGATGCAGTCGCAACGGGAATCTGTTCAGCAATGTCCGGCGATTCGCTCCAGCCATAGTCCTGAGGATAGTTATCCAGCCACTGCCAGTGATTTGGTTCCTTCTTTGCTGCAGTCCAGGCCCAGCTTCGCTTAATCGTGAAAGCGTTCGCGACTTCCTGACGCAAAACGGGATCTTCAGCGATGCCGAAAATCAAAGGACGTCCTTCCCATCCGAACCACAGGCTGGCATTGTCGGGCGACTTGTAGAATCGATCGTAGATGCGATTCATCGTTTTGCCGCTTGCCGAATTTGTGCAAAACGTGACCTGCGGAGCGGCAATCCCTTCCTGCCGCATCTGCTTAATCACCTTTAACAATTCGTGGACGGTGTCTTCATAGATCCGCGTGTTAGTGACATCCAGATAGATAAAGTCGACGTCAGCGGCGGCCAGCATCTGCATGTCGCGGCGAATAACCCACGGATCGGATGCATGAAAATAGCCATATTCCGGTTCAAAACCGAAGTGTGTGGCATGTTCAGCGCCCCACTTGCGTTTGGATTCATCCTGCTGCTGCAGAATTTTGGAGATGTCGTAGACCTGCTGCGAGTGATTGCCAACCCACACAAAATAAAAGACGCCGACAAACTTTTCAGACTTTCGATCACCCGCCTCAGCATGCTGCGGCAAAGTTCTGCCGAGCGCGTCTGTGGCGACCCAGTTGTCTGAGAATTTCAGAAACTCCTGAGCGTGAGCGTCATTCAACGTCAGGCACGCGACAGCCAGGATTGTGATTGCCAGCAAAACAGGGTGAGTTTTCATTCGAAGTTCATTCCGTTCAGTTTCAGCAACACGTGGAAAGATCATGCCAAAGCGAATTCAATCGAACCTTACTGAAGACAATCTGTGCCGTCACAAAAAGCCCAACAAGGGCTTCGCCCTTGACCCGGTGGCGTGGTGTGCGACAGACACATGGAAAGTTCTAATCGCCGAGCCGCTCCGTTGTCGCTACGATCAACACGCGCGCACCGTGCTCGCATCATTTTCAGTAAGACTATCACGAGGCGGTGCCTCAGACCATTCAAGCTGCCGATCGGAAACGCTCCCTTGTCGCTCTGAAAACTTGACTCAACGTGGTCATGGTTCCTGCAATAAGTAGTCTGACTGAACAGCACCATATCTCAATCAGCCGCCGGGCATTAGCCCCGGTTTCTAGGCATCACGGAAGAAAACCGGGGCTAACGCCCGGCGGCTGATGTGGGTCGCTGACATACTGCACTTTCCTTGACCCGGTGGCGTGGTGTGCGCTAAAACATGGAAAGTTCTAATCGCCGAGTCGCTTCGTTGTCGCTACGATCCGTAGGGTTGGCACCGCCCACCAGACACAACAACAACAACAACAACAACAAATGAATTGCTGGGCGATGCCCATCCTGCTTCAACTGTCCCATCGATTACGTGGCAGTTTGATGTGCGTCTAAAATGCTGCGACGGCAGAGCAACCGTAAAAGATCGTTTACGGTTGCGTCATGCCGACGAGTACATGCATTGAAGTCAGTCATGCCTGCCAATGGGGCGAGGCTGTTGACAAAACCGTCGTTACTTCAGGCTAACCGATTTCGGTTCGCTGCCCACCATCGCTTTTTCAACAATCACTGTGTCGGCCGCATTCTTGCCCGCTTTCACAATAAATGTTTTGCCCTTGGGAGCACCTGCAGTAAAGGTTCTGCCGTTGGCGCGAACCGTGTACAGGATTTCGTTGGTGGCAGCATCCACAAGTTGCACAACGGGGGATTCAACATCGAATGTCAGTTCGCCAAGCTTGCCCCATGAAGGCGGATTGTAATTATCGAACTGCGAAATTGTGCGAGGCCAGCCGGGATACTGCTGAGCGGCTGGGTCGGTGATGTCTACATTCCGAGGCCAGCATTCCATGGTGATCTGCCGTGTTTTCGTGTTCAGACGCACAATACCATAGCCTGCGGCTCGCGTGTTCAGCAGATTGCCGGCTGGTTTCTTTTCGGGGTTAGCGGCCGCATAGTTGGTGACCTTGTTGGCAAAGCCGTCAAGCTGATCGCCAGTGTATTCTGGTGATCCTGGTTCGCGGTTTTCTCCCGGTTGAAGAGGTTCCCACCAGCGAAGGTACAGATTGGCGATGGATGGCACACAGAACGACCAAACAGCATCGCGGTATTCTTCAATTCCATGATGAAAGATGGTCGCCAGATGCTGATCGCCGGCTATGTGAAAGGCAAACGCTTTGCGCAAGACGGCCAGAGCTCGGTTACGACCACTTTGGGGCCAGCCGTTGGAATCCATGTCGGCGTGCAATCGACCATTGGCAGAACCGTGAATGTGAGCTCCACCGCAAAAGATAGTTTGCGAAAGAGCGATCTTCATATCGGCATCCTGCCAATCCTGAGCCCACTGGTCGATGAACTTCAGCTGGCGTTCGCCAAGCAGGATTGCTCCGGGGACATCCACGCTGGCTGGGTTGTAGTCTGGGTTTTGAATGTGATCCGGACGTGGCCCCTGCTTGGGAACTCGGCCAGCCGGACCTGTCTTGAACTTGCGGTCTTCCAGAATTGCAAAGTCGATGTTGCCCCAGTTAAGGTTGGTAAAGTAAACGCCGATACCCTGGCCGATTTTGTGGGGATCAACGGCATCCGGAAGGTGGCTGGTTTGAGCACGTTCGACTTCCTGAACGTAGATTCCGGGTTGCGAATAACCACCATCGGCGGCACCGGACAAGGTTGAAATCTTTCCACTTTCGCCCCACAGATTTGGCTGCCCCGCGTCGTGGTCATCGGGCAGACAGATTGTGGGACGATCTTTGATGATGGCCCCAAAGTCGCGACCGAACTTCAACCACGCCGCATAGTGGCGGTTGTGGTCGTAGACCTGATCGCCGGAAAAGAACAGCACGTCGGCATCGATGCGATTAACATTGTCGATGATATCCTGGCGTGAAATGTCGCCACCATGCACCGGCTGAATGGAATTACCGGTGAAGCCCGCAACAATGATCTCGTCTTTGTCGGTTGGGTTTTTGCGGATCGTGCCTTTGTACGTCGCTTCAGTGCCATGCAGGACTCGATACTTATACGCCTGGGAATCGTCCCAGTTTTCAACTCGGAACGGAGCTGTCCAGCCACGTTCGATCACTGTTGACTTCGCAACTTCAACCCACTTGCCAGCTTTCTCGATTTCCAGGCGGACGGTTTTTGAGTCTCCATCTGCGATCGGATACAGCTGAGCAGTCAGCTTAAGAATTCCGTGATCTACAGTGTACAGAGCAAAACAGATGATGTCTTTTTTGTCGACCTGTGGTATCGAGAGATCCACGCGACCGGCGTTCCGTGGGCGATTTTGTTGAGCTTCCGCCGGACCACCTGAGAACAAAATACCAATACTAAAGATGGCGAGACATGCCTGAAGCTTCATAAGATTTCCCTGTCGGATAATTGCGATGTGGTCTGCGGTTTGTCCCACACCAGAAACAAATATAGAGGAATGAGAAAGTGCGGTGCTCGAAGCACGGCTTCATGCAGAAACTGGTCTGTTCCCCAATAATAAAGACTCCACGACATCCCTGCCACTGGTCGAGCAATCGCGGTTGCAAAACCCCACAACATGGCGTACATCGCGCTGGAACGACGCAGCAGGGGTATGAATATTCCGATGCAGACAATGACGTCCAGCACACCCGCCACGCGAATCAGCCATGCAGCCGTTTCGTATTCGACGTGCAGACTAACGCACGTCATTGCGTAAAAAGTGGCTGGCGTTGGCCAGATGTTTAATGCATAGCAACCATGACCGGCAAAGGTCATGACAAACGCAATCATCGCGGTGACGATGGTTGCTCGGTGACGAACTCCAAACACAAGTGCTAACACCAGCACCACGGGCATCAGCATCTGGCCACCGTGTTCAACAAACATCGGCAGTTGGCGCTGAGCTGACACGTATTTGGCGTAACTAAGAACAGCAAGCAATCCGCTACCACCCAGCAACCCGGCAATTTGCAGCCACGAACCTTTGCGAGCGGTGAGCGTCAGAATCGTGCAGATCAGGTACAACCAACCGATGCGGGCCAGCCACTTTTGCACAAGTCCGTCTTCGGCGCCGGAACCAACAAATTCGTCCCAGCTGATGCCAAACCTGGTGGCAAGTTCGTACGTTGAATCCTGCCACAGCAAAATCCCGTAGGGACCTTCCCAATAAAGATGCACCCACGTCCAGCCAGCAAAGCACAGAAACGCGCCAAGCCGGATAACCCAGATCAGCATCTGCTCGTGCTTTGAATCGTTCACGTCTGACACCTGCAAGGCACGGAAAAGGAAGCTACTGCTGTTGCGCCGATTTCGTTGAACATGTATGCACCCGTCGATACATCATAAACGCCACGACTGTCGACACGTATTAATAATGGTCGGCAACTATACAGAAGCCATGTAATGATGCAATTCATTCGCATGGCAATCGTGTCTTCGTCTGATATTTGCGAACCGGAAGCTGAATTTCGCCGGATTCAGTTGGTCGCGTTTCGTAAAACACCTTCAGCAGATCATGGACTGGTTGTCAGCGTCTTACCATTTGCTGCTGACCGTCGCATGAATTCGCACACTGCACTTAGACGGCATTGACAGGATGCATGCTTATCTGAAACACGACTGTTGCCGCGCCAGGATTCATTTGAGTTGCTGGTTTGCTGCCGTCAACGGGGCTATCATTGCCACGGTTGTCATGGTTCAACTTTCTGTTGCGTCAGCTTTGCCTCGCCCACTCTCAATCCTCCCCCAAAGACACTCATGCAAATTGCGAAACTTGCTTCCATCTCAGCCTGTGGCGTTTTGATATTCTGTTCCACACTCATCGCTGCGGACGAAAACTATCCGATTCACCCTGATGCAAAACGTGTTGACGGTGTTCCCAAAGGCACTGTTATTCAGCATCATTTGACGCAGAGCAAAGTCTTTCCCGGGACTGAGCGAGATTATTTCGTGTACGTGCCCGCTCAATACGTGGCCGGCCAACCAGCGGCTTTGATGGTGTTTCAGGATGGCAAGGGATACGTTGGCGAAGAAGGTCAGTGGCGAGTTCCAACCGTGTTCGACAACTTGATCCATCAGGGCAAAATGCCGGTCACAATCGGATTGTTCATCAACCCCGGAGTAGTGTCCGGTGGTGACGACGCTCAGGATCGCTTCAATCGCAGCTTTGAATACGACACCGTCAGCGATCGTTACTCGCAATTCATTGTTAATGAAATGCTGCCGCTGCTTCGCAAAACGTACACAATCACCGATGATCCGAACTTGCGAGGCATCGCGGGCAGCAGCAGCGGAGCGATTGCGGCCTTTGGTGTGGCGTGGCACCGTCCTGACCAGTTTCGCCGAGTGTTCAGCACAGTGGGAACATTTGTGGGACTGCGTGGTGGCAACGAATACCCAACGCTGGTTCGGAAGTCGGAACCGAAGCCTTTGCGAGTCTTTTTGCAGGATGGCCGCAACGACCTGAATATCTATGCCGGCAGCTGGTGGAATGCCAACCAAACGATGTTGTCAGCTCTGCAGTGGGCTGGCTACGAAGTAAACCACGAATGGGGTGATGGCGGACACAACGGAAAACATGGCGCGTCCATTTTTCCCGATGCCATGCGTTGGTTATGGAACGATCATGCCAGTCCGATTACGACCAACACAACGGAACATCCGGAATTGAAGGATCGAATCGTTGCCGACGAAGGCTGGCAACTGGTCAGCGAAGGTCACAAATACACAGAAGGTCCGGCTCTGGCCCCTGACGGCAGCGTCTATTTTGTTGATGGACCACGCGGCGAAATCTGGAAAGTGAACGCCGACGGCAAAGGGGCCACAAAATTCATCGACGATATGCCGGGCGTGAGTGCGTTAATGTTTGACGGCAAAGGTAACATGATTTGTGCTCGCAATTCTGCAAAGATAATCACGAAAGTCGCCTCTGACGGAGTTCGCACCGATCTTGCCAGCGGCATGTCGTGCAACGATCTTGTGGTTCTGGACCATGGAATCTACTTCACCGGCCCCGACGAAAAGTGCATCTGGTATCTGGCGGATGGCCAGTCGAAGCCGCAGAATGTGGGCAACGGCCCTGAAAAACCAAACGGCTTGATTGTCACACCCGATCGCCGATTTCTGCAGGTTGTGGATGCGATGGGACGCTATGTCTGGAGCTACAAAATTCAGGGCGATGGTGGTTTGCAACACGGCCAGCCATATTTTTACGTACACGCACCTCAGGACGAAATGAACACGGGCGCGGATGGCTGCACAATGGCGGCCAGTGGTGAACTAATTGTTGCCACAAAACTTGGCGTGCAGATTTTTGACCAACCCGGTCGAACTCACGTCATTCTGTCACGCCCGAAGCTTGAAGGACGACTTTCCAATCTCGTTTTTGCAGGCGAAGACATGAAGACGATTTACGCAACCAGCGGCACCAGTGTTTACCGTCGCAAAACTAATATGACCGGCATCGCACCGTGGCAACCCGCCGTTAAGCCTCAAAAGCCACGCCTGTAAGTCATCGTTCGAAGCCTTTTTCTGCGACAAGGGCTTCGCCCTTGACCCGGTGGCGTGGTTGGCGGCAAGACGTAGAACGATCTAAGCGCCGAGTCGCTCCGTTGTCGCTACGGCCAACATGCGCGTACCGTGCGCGCATGATTTTGAGTAAGACTCTCTAACGAGGCAGTGCCTCAGACCATTTGAGCTGACGCTCAGAAACGCGACTACGTCGCTCAGAAAACTTGACTCAACGTGAACAAGTTCGCTGCTTTAAGAAGTCTATAACGGCCGCGTCCTGGTCCTTGTGGCGTGGTGTGCTGCACGAGGCACGGCGTCCTTGTCGCTACGAGTGCAGCGTCACCGTCAAAAATTCGGGTTTGTGGTAGTGGATCTTGTTATTGATCCCTGAATCGCAGGATCTGTAACAAGACCCACTACTCGATGCTGTGTTAGTCAGCTTCATTCAGCCTCGTTAGTTTCGTTCGAGAACCAGCGTGAGCAATCACGCTGGGCATGTCGACCACTTTGCTGACATTCAACAAAGTAATTCCGTCGTGGCTGTTTGGCAGATTTCGTAGTTGCAGTTCGCTGACGGGAGTGTCAAACAAGCTGGCATACAGTGCCCACGCTGCAGATTGGCTTGTTCCACGCAGCACCAGCGGCGAGTCGTGGAAAGTCGGCAATGTTCGAACAGCGGCAATGGCGCGGCGCACATCCCAGATGCACATCGCGTCGTGCGTTTGGCCCAACAGCATGAAACGACGTTGGATGTGAGTGCGTTTTTTTGTGTCGCGAGTCCACTCAGTGGGGCCAACGCCACGCGGCGCAAACAACACGAAGGTTTGATTCGGATTCTGCGTCACACGCTTTGCCAGCATTTGAAACGCTTCGGCAGATGGTTCGGTTTCCGCCAATGATTCCGACGCAATCGACGCGATGCCGCCGGACAGCTGTTGCCATTGTGACTGGTCCAGTACTTCCAGTGTGAAATTGTTTGAATCTCCCGCAGGTTGATCCGCACTAAACACGAACAACGGAAATCGATAAGGTTGCTGACTGTCAAACTCATAAACCTCGCAGCGAATTCCGTCTTTCGTTGTCGCAGATATTCGCTTCAAGTTAAGTGGTATGGCCTGTTGTTCGCCGTGCTGTGCTTCACCGGGCCATCCTCCGAATGATTTAGCTCGAAGTGTTTCCAGCCAATCGTTGTCCAGGTTTTGAACTTCCGGAACAAACCATTCGTCCACTGAGGTCACTTGTTCGTCGTCTGGAAGACGGTCGAAGACGACCAATTTGTTTAGTTCGATGGATTTCTCCGCTGGCGAGCGGATAAGCGTGTCGTCGTTCTTTAAGAATCGATTGAACCAACGAAACGCATGCACGCGAAGTTCCTGAGTATCTTTATGCGGGCCTTCGGTAATCTGTAAACCAAGTTGGTCTGCCTTGCCATACAGCCGGTAAACATCACGAACCTGGCGATGGATTTCGACCACGCCTTCCAGTGGGAAAATTGTGTCTTTGTCGCTGTTGGAAATCAGCAACGGACGCGGTGCTACAAGTGCTGCGACTCGACCATAGTCCCAGCGATACGTGTTGACCATGTACATGCAGTCACAATGACCTTCTACGCAGCCATCAACGACGTGGTTTTTTAGAGTCGTTATGCCGGCAACGGGCACTGCAACTTTAATACGTTGATCAAGCGCTGCGATCCACCACGAATACGCGCCTCCTCCCGAACGCCCAGTCACGCCAAACCGATCGGCATCGACTTCCTTGCGAGATTCCAGATAGTCCAATGCTCGAATTCCAGTCCACGCTTCAACACCGGCGGGCGTGTATCCGCGATTGTTCCACCACCATTTGCCCAGGCGGTAAGTGCCATGGTGCTGGCCAGCAAATTCTCCCAGTTGAATTGTGTCAACGATCAGGCAGGCATAACCATTTTTTGCGAACCAAACGCCATGGTGGTGATAGCCCGCTTTGTTGCCGGGGCGCACGCCATCTTTTGCGGTATTGGCGTGACCACACACATACAAAATCGTGGGCAGCGGCTGATCGACCTGCGTGGGCAGATAAAAATTTGCCGCGACATACAAACCGGGGGAAGGCTGAAAGTGCAGTCGTTCGACTTGAAAACCGTCGTGAGCTTCGGTCCCTACAATAACAGGTTCCAGCGGAGTTCGTTCCGGCATAGGATCCAGGCCCAGCATCTCAGCAAGTCGTTGTCGATCTAAGTGCTGCTGTTTTTGCAATTCTGGCAGCGTCATGCCCGGCAACACGATGTCCGTGGATAAAGCGGCCGTTTCCAATTGAAAGTATTCTGCCACCAGGCGATCGCCCACTTCTGTATTGTGTTCGGTTGCAGGTTGAGCCGAAGTGTGTCCGGAACTGATCAACAACGAAGCCAGAATTATGAAAACGGGCAGCAGTCTGGAAATCGACATGACGTTCTGATTCCTTAAAACGTTACACGGTGGAAGTTTGATCTAATCCGGAAACTGGCAATGAAAGCATTCTTCGTGTGGCACAACGAACAGGCCATGTCTTTATGATAGCCGATGACAGCTGCGATTGCTCGCATTGGTAAGCACTCACCACACTCAAATGTCCTCACAAGCGCTTCGCCCTGCAGCCACCGGGTACAACCCGTGTTTTGAGATGTCCCGGACCACCAGCCTCGTTTTTTCCGTAAACCGAACAAGCCGGGTCAGCTTCCTGCGGCTGATGAAGTTGACAGAAATGCTGACGTGGCATTGAACTTCAGCTGACATGGCTGCATTTTTGATAGAATGCTGAACCTGCCACGACAATAAACTGAACGGGGATGTTATTGTCGCCGTATCACCTGCCGTCCGAGTCGTTCAATCGTCCGAACATCTTAGCCTGCCGAGACAACATATTATGATTCACATTGTGCGCCTGTTGCCGATGCTGATTTTGCTGCTGATCGCCTCACAGGCCTGGTCCCAGCCCCCATCCAGCGAACCCGATGTACCCGCTGAAGCGATGCCTCGCCTGGCTCCCACTGAACCCAACAAGGCATTAGGAACATTCGAAGTTGCGGATGGTTTTCAGCTTAGTCTGGCCGCCCACGAACCCGATGTGATGGATCCCATCGCCATGTGCTTTGATCATCGCGGGCGCGCGTACGTGGTCGAAATGCGTGGCTATTCAGAACGACGCGATCAGGCTCTTGGCCGTATTCGCCTGCTGACGGACACCAATGGCGACGGGCAATTTGATCAGTCAACGGTGTTTAAAGACGGGCTGAACTGGCCGACAGCGGTGGTCTGCTATAAAGGTGGCGTTTTTGTGGGGGCCACCCCGAATTTGTACTACTTTCGAGATACAGACGGCGACGATGTCTGCGACGAAGAAAAAGTGGTGTTCACCGGATTTGCATCGGGCCAGGCCAGGCTGAATGTTCAGGCGATGTTTAACAGTTTTCGCTGGGGGCCGGACAATCGAATTTGGGCAGCGACTTCGGCAATGTCGGGAACAGTCAGCCGTCCGGACGATCCAACGTTCCAGCCGCTCAATCTGCGGGGAGCCGACTTTTCGTTCGACCCCGAACTGCTGGACCTTCGCCCGGAAAACGGACAGGGCCAGAACGGCATGACGTTCGGTCCTGATGGACGACGCTACTGCTGCCGCAATTCGCAGCATGCCATCTGGGTTGCGTATGAACGACATCAGGTTCGCCCCAATCCGCTGGTCAGTATTCCATCGGCACTCACCGACATTCCGGCAGACGGCAACCAATGCCCCGTTTATCGGCTAAGCCCCGACGAACCCTGGCGGATTGCTCGCACAAAACTACGTTTGGCGGGCCTTGTGAAAGGAACTGCAGAAGCCGGCGGGCGAGTGTCGGGCTTTCTGACGGCGGCAACGGGCGTGCATTCGTTTTGGTCCAGTGGACTGGGACAGGACGACTATGGCAGTTTGTTTGTGGCGGATGTCGGCAGCAACCTGATTCATCGGATGCAGGTTGAATTTCACAAGGGCCAGGTTGCTCCGGTGGCAGTGCGACCGGATGAAGATGATGAGTCTGAGTTCATTCGCAGTCGCGATAACTGGTTTCGCCCGGTGAGCTTCGCCACTGGCCCTGATGGAGCGTTGTACGTGGTGGACATGTATCGTGAAGTGATTGAGCATCCGTGGTCGTTGCCAGACAACATCAAGAAGCATCTTGACCTGAACAGCGGAATGGATCGCGGTCGAATCTACCGTGTTGCTGCAGAGTCCGCTAAGCCGGAAACGACTCGAACCTTCAAAGACCTGACAAAGGCTGAACTGCAGGCATGGGCGAAGTCCAGCAGCGATTGGCATCAAACCACGGCACGCAGGTTGTTGTATGAACTGGGGCATCCAGAAGAACCGAAGCCACCGGTCAGCCCGTTTCCCGCACTGCTTAGTTCCGCCAGCGTTCTGCTGGATGAGATTTCAGCGGCTGAAAGTGATCCATGGATTCGAGCCGCCGTGTTGAATTCAATTCGCACTTTAGCCGATGCTAAGCGTGCCTGGCAAAAGGCGTATGACCTGCCGCTGGGAAGTCTGCATTCTGAACTCGCTTTGCTGTGTGGAAAGATGAATGACGGTGAATTGGTCGATCACATCGTTGATCGACTGGTCGATCTGGAAATGTCCGGCCCATTGGTCGAAGTGATTCGCCAGCTGGGGGCTGGATTAACAGCCTCTGACGGAGATTGGCAGACAGTGACTCAATCGTCAAAATGGGACAAACTGCTGACTGCCTCAAAAACCATTCTGGATGATCCGACAGCTGCACGTTCTAAGAAGGTGGCGGCAATTCAAATTCGCCAACAGTTGGTGCGTGCATCAACGTTTACCGATTTGAAAGATCGTTTTCAGCAGGAAACAGATCCAGAAGTGTTGAGCGCATTGTCTGACGCGATTCCCGATCCATCGTGGTTGATCCAGCGTTATTCAAAATTGCCACAGGCAGCAAAAGCGAAACTCAGCAATCGAATTCTGGCGGCCCCCGATGCAGCGTTGTTGTTTTTGCAGACACTACAGGCACAGCAGATTGAGCTGCAGCTTGTTCCCGCCGCGTTGATACAGGGGCTGCGGCGGCATCGTGATTCTCGCGTTGCCGCGCTGGCAAAGTCCGTGCTGCCGACCGAAGTCACTAGAGAAAGCGTCATTGCAGCGTATCAATCGGCCATCAATCAACCGGGAGATCGCCAGAAAGGGCATGCAGTTTTCATGAAGACCTGTTCGACCTGTCATCTTTCACACGAAGGGCAGGGCAAGGTGCTGGGGCCTGCAATCACGACGTTTTCCAAAGCCGGTCGCGAAAGTCTGCTGACAAATATTTTCCATCCCAACAAAGAAGTGGCCGCCCAATATCAGGCATACCAGTTTGTGACTGACGACGGAAAAGTTCTTGCGGGCATCATTAAATCTGAAACCGTAACAGACGTGACTCTGGAAATGCTTGGTGGAATCACCACGACATTCCCTCGCAAAATCGTCGTTGAAATGAAAAATCAGGGTGTGTCATTGATGCCGGAAGGGCTTGAACGAGAAATCAGCGTCGAAGACATGCCACACCTGCTGGAATACCTGCTAAGCCCGGCCAATTGAAAACATCTATCAAACTTTCTTCGTAAGCTTACTTCGTGTTATGGGAACGAAACGAATGACACAGTCTATCCAGTCCATTAACCGACGCCGTTTTCTGCAATCAACGTCTGCCGCAATTGCATGCGGTGCCTGCTGTCAGCTGCATGCCGACGAACCAGCAGGTGACGCCAAGCAGTCCGCAGTGATTGACATTCACCAGCACATAAATTTTTCTGACCGCAACAACGAAACATTGTTGGCTCATCAAAAGACGATGGGGATAAGCAAGTCGATTCTGTTGCCGGCCGGAAGTCCGATGAACACGCGGTCGACACGCGGCGGTGTCGGCAACGGCCTTGAAGCTGATGTGTTCGACACGCAGGCCGCCGCCGATTTTGTCAGCCAGCATTCAGATGCGTACGCGTTCTTCTGCAATGAAGTGCCCGATTCTGAAGACGCGATTAAGAAGCTTGAAGGTTGGCTGGAAAAAGGGGCAATCGGAATTGGAGAATCCAAGTTCCATATTGAAATTGATTCACCGCCAATGATGCGAGTTTATGAAGTCGCTCGAGCTTACAACGTGCCGATTCTGATGCATTTTCAATATCAAACTTACAGCCTGGGCTTTGACCGGATGCCCAAAATTCTGGAGAAGTTTCCGACGGTCAATTTCATCGGGCATGCTCAAACGTTTTGGGCAAACATCAGCGCAGGGCACGAACAAAAAGTGCTGTATCCGAAGACCCCGGTTGTGCCCGGTGGACTGACCGATCACCTGCTGAGCGACTATCCCAACATGTTTGGCGATCTGTCTGCCGGGTCGGGTCACAACGCAATGACTCGCGATATGGACCACGCCGCCGCCTTTCTGCAGCGACACCATAAGAAGCTGTTTTTCGGCACCGACTGCAGCGACAAAGTTGGAACTGGCGACAAATGTTCCGGTTCAAAGCAACTCGCACTCGTTCGCCAGCTTGTCACCGACCCTGTTCAGCGAAACGCCATTTTGTTCGGCAACGCCAACCGCCTGATCTTTCGTAATGAGGATGAGTAGGGGCCAGTTTTCAGTTTTCAGTGGGCTCGCTTGATCGTGCCTGTTGCAGAAATGCCAACAGATCAAGAATCTCATCCTTCGTAAACGTCATCAACAGCCCTTCGGGCATTGTAGATTGTTTCGATGCGATCAGTTCGTCAAGTTCCGCCTTCTGTAAAACGATTGATTCAGTCGGCCGCAACGGATTCGGAAGCAGGGTGATGGTTGAGTCGTCCTGTTCAGGCGCAAGTCCGCTTTTTACCGTGCCATCTTCTGTGACGGCGATCCACGTTTGGTACTGTTTGTTAATTTCGGTTGACGGTTCCAGAATCTGTCGCAGCAACTGGCTGCCCTTGAATTGTTTTTGGATGTCGGTCAATTCGGGCCCCAGAGTTGTTCCCTTGTCGCCGACTTTATGGCACTTGATGCAGCCAGCAATTGTGAAGACGGTTTCTCCCCGGCTGACGGATCTGCCAGCAAGATCATCACTTTCACTGGCGAAGTCTGCCAACGACCAGCGTTTGATAAACTTCCGATCTTGTTCGTCGTCTGACGGTTCCGGCAGAGGCTGGTCATCAGGCAGCACGTACAACGATCCTCGCATCACTTTCGAATGCCCCGGATATGTACATAAGAAACGATATCGCCCGGTTTCTTTGGGAGCCTCAAAGTAAACGGTGTATTGATCACCGGGATTCAGAATGGGGGAAAAGCAGATTTCAGCTGGATCCTGCGGCACATAATGGGTCGCGATCGCACGCGGGTTACTGGCCAGCATCATGGCCTGATCTGAGAAACTTTCTACCTGATCAGCTTTCACAACAACAACGTTATGCGGCATTCCCGGATCTGTATTATGAAACGTAAGTGCAACTCGAGTACCCGGCGCGATTCGCATTCTTCGCGGTTCGTACTGCAGGCCGGTCACTGCGTTTAACGTTAGTCGAGTGGCTTGCGAAACCCATCCAAAATTTGTGCCGAAGCCGTCCTGTTCCACCAATCGCGGATCCTGTTCATACTTTTCGGCTTTCGGGAATCCTGGCCAGAGGCGTTTTGCGATCAACTTATAGTCGGGAAACTCTGTAAATGCGGGGCCCATTTCATAGATCGACGTATACGCATCCGGCGTGAATGAAACGCCATCCGCAGATTTCAGCTTCATGTGAACGTGAAACTGCATCACGGGGTGCAGTTGAGGAATTTCCAGAAACACGCTTTTCCCATCCGGCAGCAGACGCACAGATCGCACCGGCACGTAGTCGTGTCCCTGTCGCCCTTCCTGCTTGACGCTGTATTCCGGAGAACCGTAAGCACCACTGAACAGATAATTCCACTGCTGGCAGAACACGTTTTCTTTCGTCACTGAAGCTGCATCGATGTTTGTGTTGCAGTGCACAATGATTCCATTCTCGCGAGTTTCAATTCGTGTCGGCAGATACAAAGGCTTTCCCGTAAATCGCAGCCGCTGCAGGCATCCGTTTTCGCGTCCGTAACTCTGCCAGCCTTCGGTGCCAGCCACGTAGACATATCCGTCGTGCGAATTGAAGTGCAAACGACAGGCACCGCTGTTGAATTCGCCCGGCAGCGGCACGATTCCTCCCTGAACAACATCGCCGATTTCTTCTCGCAATAACAGATAGTGATTGCAGTAACCATACGATGAACCGATCACTTTACCCGACAGCGGTCCCAGTCGATCGTCGTTCGGAAGAAAACAGATTTCGCCCGCAGAATTATCGATTCCTCGCGGCACAAAACACTGCGGCAGATCATAGCCGAATTCACCGTGGCCTTGGCGAGGACCGTTGTGCCCATGGAAACTGCCATTGCGAACGTTGAAGATAGCTGTGGCGGGTGTCCACGAACCTTCCTGAACGGTTGCCAGCACGATGCTTCCATCCGCTGATACTCCAATGCCGTTGCTGTTGCGAAGTCCATTGCCCAGAGAAACCGGGCGAGTGCCGGTCGCAAGCTGAGCCACGCCAAAGTCACCGGACGCAGTGGCCCAATACAAGCGGCCTTGATTATCCTGCTGCAGTGATGTGGCAAAATCGTGGCCGCCGGTCGTGGGATATTCGTTGGTCACGCATTCGTAGAAATCCGCTTCTCCATCGCCGTTGAAATCGTGCAGCCGAGTCACCTGGTCGTTTCCGCCTAGCACTACTTTACCATCCTGAATGACCAGGCCCAAAGGCTGGTACAGCCCCGCAGCGATGCGTTGCCACGTGAGATGCTGCAAATCGTCGTTGACTCCAGTCACCATCCAGACGTCTCCCAGCAGAGTCGACACAACCATTCGACCGTTTGGCAGGCTGCCCACTCCGGCCAGTCGCATGGGAGTGCCAAACGGATTCTCTGCGGCAAACGGAATCGTCAGAGTGTCAATCGCGAACGCGCTGTCGTTATCGCCCCTGGTTCCCACCGTTGTGACGGTTTTCTGTGCCCATTGTGCGCGACCACCGGTCGTCATTGACCTGGGAGCGTGCTGTTGGCCTTCTGTAAGACGACGGTCAAAGTCTGTTGACGTTTTTCCGAAGGCGACGTGAACAGTCACGTCTGTCGCTAAGTCGGCAAACTTCAGGTTCAGCAAACTGTCGTTTTCGTGCAGCTGAATGACATCCTTCGCATAGCTTCCAATCAGTTTTGGCGAAGGCTGATTACTCGACTCACCCGGCACTTTCATGACCACCAGCGAAGTGGCAGTGGGCAGCGTTCCGTCGATCTGAATAGAACGAACCAATATGTCGTCCTGCATCCACATCCGATCATAGATCGTGGCCGCGCCAATCTGATAACTGAAGACAACGTTTTCACCGTTACGATAAAACCCAACGTATCGGCTTGTCGTGGCTTCCGGCAGGTTCCAGCGACTCGCTTCAAAATTCACAAGCTGGCGTCCAACAGCGGACGCTCCATCATGAACTCCAAACCGCCCCGCCCCACGCGACACAAATCCTCCCTGCCACGAATCGATGAAGCTAAGTTGCAAGGGATCAAACACGACGCTGATGCCATTGTCACCGCCCGACAATCGCACGGCGACGCCCTTCTGAGTGTTCTTTCCGAAGTGTCGAATGCGACTGCAGATGACGTTGCCGCTATCGACGTCGTTCAGAGTATTATCAACACTGGCCTCAGCCGGATTTTGCCCCCAATGTCCAAACGCACCACCGTCCAGCCCCGGAAACTGAGGCAGCAATTCGGGAACCGGCTGACCTGACAGCAGTTGCTGTTCGGCCTGACGGAAATAAAAATCTCGCACTCGATTTTCAGGAAAAGGAGCGTGAACCGTCTGCGACTGCTGCGCAACAGCCGATCCTTCAATCGTTGACAAACACAACAAAGCGGCGACGAAATGAGAGCTGCGAAACATGATAGTGAGGGCTTTGAGCGGTGGGGGAATTCGAAGTGAGTGAGTCGTGGCAGCCACTTTTGTCTTGCATCGGGCCTGAATTCAATTCAGAAACTCTTGAATGCGACCGACGGGCACAAAGTCCTCGATCCGATCGATTCTGCCCACATTTCTATCAGCAGACGCAACCAGCCACAACGCCAGTTCAGGGCGACTCATAAAACAGAGACGTCTAAGGGCGAACGATCAAGGGGGCTTCGCCTTTGGCCCAGTGACGTGGCATGCAGAAAGACATGGAACGCTCGAATCGCAGAGTCGCTCCGTTGTCGCTACGATCAAAATGTGCGGATCGTGAACGCATCATTCCAAATAAGACCTTAACGAGGCCGTGCCTCAGACCAGTCGAGCTACCACTCTGAAAGACTCCGCTGTCGCTCAGAAAACTTGACTCAATGTGAACATGTCTGGGGCAATAAGAAGTTTAAACGTCTCACCGAATCGGATCAGTCGCAGGGGGCGAGTCACCCAGGTTCTCAAGCTTGAGTGTTCGGCGTAACTATCTTGTTGCGACCTGTTTCCAGTCGTCGTAACAGATAGATTTCTGACGACTCGTGACCCAATCCCAATCAAGTCGGTGAGGTGGATTCAGAAAGTGGCGATAGGCTGCCGCCATTTGGCGAGCAACTTTTACACCGAACTGACCACGCTGACAGCCGATATGCTTGCCGACGCCGAAAGCCTTGCTGACGCTGTTCAGATTCTTAAGAGAGAGTACAGTTCCAGGGACCGATTATGGGCCAGTTGGAGCGATTACGATCGCCGACAATTTGAACGAGTCTGCAATGATCAGGGTGTGGCCAATCCGTTCGGCCAAAGCCACCTGAAGTTAAATCGTTATTCGCCGCTTCCGTGGCAAGCAGCCATGAAATGGGACTCGACGCAGCGTACAAACATCTTGACCTGACGATTGAAGGCACTCACCACCGAGGCGACGATGACGCATGGAACATCGCTGCAATTCTATGCAGGTTGTTGAAGTCGATGCGGAGTGTCTCGTGTAAAAAGGTATGACGGTTGTTCATTTTCTCCATGCTTCCTTGGCAAACGGGTTGTCACTGTAACTGTCTTTACCTCGCAGCCACAGAAACAGCGAACAGCCTCAATAAGCCGGCGTAAGGAACGGCCCCATCGCTCGTACTGGCGAACATGGACCAATTCATGCTCCCTTGAGATGTCGAGAGCAGCCTTTGTGCGACCAAGGATCACATGGCCCAGTGTCATCGCCATTACAAAATCGCTCGGAAGTCGTGACAGGAACCACGCGATTCCGCCACCGTAGAATTTCAGCGGCCAACGCCGAAGAACGCAGCCACCAGTACACAGGCTGATAAGTCCGATCAACAAACCGAGAAGGGTGTTGGGGATGGCCCAGATGATTGCGATTAGGCGGATGAGGTGCATCCATGTATTCGGTCAAGGGTTTCGCCCTTGACCGAATGGCATGGCATTGCAGATAACTTGGATCGTTCTAATCGCCGAGCGGCTCCGTTGTCACTATGAAGAAAAGCGTGAGCAAGGTGTGCGCATTACTTTGAGTAAGATTCTAACGAGGGCAAGGGCACTCATTTGTTTACATTTGTCATGTGGACAAATGACTGGCCTTGGGTGAGGTGGTCCAGGCGTGTCGTGTTGCCCCGTTTTCTTTGAGTCAGGACAGGGAGCTAACAATCATCGCGACCAGACTGAGTGACAGCACAACACAGCATGCGATTGCTGCATAGCGAGAAACAACGGCTCGATGACTATTCTGCGTTGCCTGTGATGTCCATTCCAGGTCTTCCTGAACGTCAGCAAACCCGTAGTCGACTTGTGCCTCGCCGTCTACACGATTTCATATCGGGCTCGGCATCACGAACGTCATTTCATATTTCGTCAAGCCATGAACTCTTAAAGAAGAACTCCACATCCTCATCGTCCAGTTTTCGAGAACCGGAATTAACCCTGTCGCGGCCGGCACCTCCGGAGAGTTTGTCTTTGCCACCTCCGCCGTAAATCTGGTCGTCTCCGTCATCCCCCATGATCAGGTCCTCTCCTCCCTGCCCCAGCATGACGTCATTGCCGTCGCCACCGGACATGATGTCATCGCCGCCATCTGAACCGCCATCACTGTGGCCAAAGAGATTCTGATCCCGGACTACATATGACTGTAAAATTACATTATTTCTGCGGCTCAGTCGCGGAAGTATGACTCCATTGTCGCCAAGCATAATGTCATTTCCGGCGTCACCAAACAAGATGTCGTTGCCGCCATCCGAACCGCCATCCGAACCGCCATCCGAACCCGAATGATGTTCATCCC
>ERZ887851.950-NODE-950-length-26817-cov-19.954002_pt1 | contig 26817 bp, 21 predicted proteins | sample MGYA00521100_ERZ887851 | MGnify/ENA primary metagenome ERZ887851 (study PRJEB32303, sample SAMEA104408602) | aquatic metagenome | biome: Brackish water; feature: Pelagic; material: water | place: Baltic Sea | collected 2014-06-06T16:11:00 | depth 11,444 m ... | reverse complement strand
TCAATGTTGCCAATATTCAATACGATCAAAAAAATTACCGTCAAGCACTTCCTCTCTACAAAGAAGCACTAGCCATTAAAAATGAAGCCTTCGCAAACAAAAGAATAGCCGACATCAATGACTTTCTTAAAGTCGAAGAAGAGAAAAAGCAATTTATCACTGCTATTAATTCACGCTATGAGTTGTGGAAGGGAAACGAAAAAATGTTAGCCGCTGAAGATTATTACGGTAAAAAGAATCACCTCTATGAAGCGTCAATCATTGCATTAGATTTTGAGAAAAAGCAACTATTGTCGGCTCATCAAGAAACTAGAGCCTTTATTGAGCGCAGAGCAATGGATGAACTCACTGTAGAGTCCTTGCGCGGGTTTCAGACTGCACTGGATGAGGTGATTCGCCTTCAAGATCAAATAAAGGCACTTACAAAACGAGAAGACACTAAGGAACTAGAAAAAACGCTCAAGAAGATGGAAGACGCTTCTGCCATTTCGAAGACAATAATGGCGGGATGATATTATTTAGCCTCTTGGCCGAATAGCTGAAGTCAAAAAGCTCACAAAAGCAACCACTGTCACAGAACTAAGAGGCATCAGAATAGCCGCCACGATTGGCGTGAGTAGTCCTTGAACTGCGAAAAACAACCCAACTACGTTGTAAAGAAGGGAAATCACAATGCTCATCTTAACAATGTTGATACTTCGCTTAATATATCTTAGAAAGTCTGCCAATTGAGCTAAGCGATCTGCTTGCAAAATGGCATCACAAGCCGGTGAGAAGCTAAACACATCGTCAGCCACTGCAATACCCACTTCAGCTTGTTTTAGAGCGCCTGCATCGTTTAATCCATCACCCAGCATGATCACCTGATGATTGTTGCTCTGTAAGCCTCGAATAAAATCAAGCTTATCCATCGGTGATTGCTTGAATCGCATGGTCGCATTTTTCCCGAAAATTTCTTCCATTCTTTCACGCTCACCTTCATGATCACCACTGAGCAAATAAGTCTCAGCATTGACTTGCAATTCTCTCACTAAGGCAGGAATTCCTTTTCTAATCTCTTTCTCAATTAAAAAATATCCTTGATGAGCGTCATCAATCCAGGCATGCACCACTGACTCATTAAAGGCTCCTTCTGGTAATTTTTGAGTGACACTATCTGGCATAAGTGAAAGTGCTCCGAGCAAGACTTTCTTATCATCTACTATTGCCTTGACACCTTTTCCCGCAGCTTCTTCAAATTGATCAACCATTTTAATTGGACCTGCTAAATGATCTCGGATTGCCACACTCAATGGGTGTGTAGAATTTGAAACAACAGACTTAATCATCTCCACTTGTGCCTGTGATAGAGTTTTGCCTTCAAATCTTACACTCGTAGTATGTGCTTTGGTAAGCGTGCCTGTTTTATCAAATACCACAGTATCGGTATTCGCCATTCGCTCGAGTGTAGATGCGTTTTTGACAAAGAAGCCAAGCTTCCCGAGGATTCGCGAGACATTGCCGGAGGCAAACGGCATACTTAATGCCAATGCACATGGACATGCAATGATCAGCACTGCCGTGAACGCATCAAATGCCTCTGTAGGATCTGCCCAAAGCCAAAAAGCCAATGTGAGCAAAGCGATGCTTAAAATTCCAATGCTAAAATACCGGCTCACCCGATCAATCAAGGCAGAAAATCGCTTTTCATCGGCTTGCTCACTAAATGTTGATTGGTTCCAAAGTCCAGTGAGGTAACTCTGTGAAACTTCCTTGATCACCTCCACCTCAATAGCTCCTCCTGTTTGCCTTCCTCCAGCGTATAAGTAATCGCCTTCTCGTTTTTCTACGAGATCACTTTCTCCATTTACAAAACTGTAATCTACGGAAGCGATTCCCTTAATAAGAATAGCGTCAGCAGGAATAACTTGGTTATTGAGTAATCGCAATCGATCGCCTTGTTCTATGTTTTCCAACATGCAGACTTCCTCTTTATCATCTTTAATTCTATTGACCGCAATTGGAAAATACGATTTGAAATCACGATCAAAAGCCAATGCCTCATAGGTTCTGCTTTGATACCATTTACCTACCAAAAGAAAGAATACAAGACCAGCAAATGAATCAAAATAACCGGGTCCTGATCCGCTGAGAATATCAAACGCACTGCGGCCAAAAAGTGTGATTATTCCGAGTGCAATTGGCACGTCAATGGTCAAAAACCTAACTTTCAAACTCTTCCATGCGCTCTTTATAAAATCAACACTAGAGTATAAAAGCACAGGAATGGCCAAGCCTAAATTCAAGTAATTAAAGAGCCCTTTAAAGCTATCTAAGGAAGCATCATCAAGCGATAGGTATTCCGGGAAACTGAAAAGCATGATATTGCCAAAAGCAAAGCCCGCGACACCCAATTTGAGCAATAGTTTCTTGCTTTCCTTACCTCCTTCTCTTTTGGTACGATCGCGCTGCAAATCGGCAGGATATCCCAAGTCTTCCAATAAAATGACAAGCTCTTTCAACGAAACGACTTCACTATTGAAATGAATCGTGACCTCTTTCCGTAAGAAATTTACTTCTGAGCGATAGACTCCTGCATTGAGTTGTTCCATCTTTTCAAGCAACCAAATACAGGCAGCACAATGTATTGACGGTAAATACAGGGTGACTTTATTTCTACTCCCCTCTGTAAAATCAATGAACTGTCGTTTTACTTCTTCGAGATCAAGAAAGTCTTTATTGGTGTGGTTAGACTTTATAGTTGAGCCGGGTGAGTCTTTGTCAATTTCATAATAGCTAATCAAGCCAGTATCGTTAAGCAAGGTATATACTGTCTTGCAGCCTTGACAGCAAAAGTCATGGTCATCGTGTAGAATGATACCATCATTGCAGTCTTCACCACAATGGAAACATGATTTGATTTGTTCGGCTTTGTCCATAAAAAAGCGAGGTCACAAAAGTGCCTCGCCTTAAAGTATTAGAAACTGATCTGAGTCAGTTTTGATTCCATTTTATATCAATGCCTGATTGTAATCTTATTGACAAATGTTCCTTGGGCAGTAGCAACCTCAATAACATAAACCCCTGCAGAAAGCTGAGAAGTAGAAATTTGAGTGCTTACTGCATTTGGCGATGCAATAACTACTTCATTACCGAGCAAATCGGTAATCCGATAGCGTTGAATTACTGCGCTGCTTGTAAGATAAATCTCTTCATTAGCTGGGTTTGGATAGGCTCTGAATCCAGCTTCACCGATGGCTTCAACACCGGTTAGATTAATTGTAAAATCTTGAGTAGCTACACAACCATTGTCATCTGTAGCCATGAGCGTATAAACACCAGGAGCAAGGCCTGAAAGATCGGCTGTAGATGCCGCGAATGAATCTGGGCCAATCCATCCGTAAGAATATGCGCCAGTTCCTCCTGATACTGTTACATCAATCGCTCCATCTGATCCTGTGTTTGAACCTTGAACAGCTCCAGCAATAACAAGTGCCGATGGTTCATTGACTTCAACATTCAACACATAAGAACCCGTATCATTATCTTCAATCGTGACGGTATATGTGCCAGCACACAATTCAGAAACAGCGGCTGTATTGTCTCCTGTAGACCAAGTGTAAGTATAGGGTGGAACGCCTCCAATAGCGAATACAGATGCGGATCCATTGCAGCCTCCATTGCACGAAGGACCAAAAACACCATCGGCAAATGCCAATACTTGAGCACCAATGATAAATTCAGCAGAAACTATATCTCCTCCTGGAGCATCCGCCACTGCACTTAACACAGGCCATTTTTCTCCATTGGCCATCCATCTATAGTTATGATTTGTAGACATAGAATCATTAAAAAGCGTCCAACCGAAAAGTGGCACCTTAATCCAAACACTATCTGTATTGTCTTCTCTGAAATACTGTCGAACACTTTCAAATGTTCCTCCAGGTGTACTGACCATTCCATGAGCGTCAATAGAACCTGTTCCAATCAAGGTTCTTTTCAGACGTGCAGAATCGCAAACACCTCCAAACCCAAAAACGTCACAGTCTACAATTGTATCAAAAACTGCCGTGTCAATAAGGGTCGACCCCAATGACGAAGGAAACTCGATTTGGGTTGAATTTGGGTTGAAATTCGCCACTATGTTTACTCCCAATCCAAAACCAGAACCTGAAACTCCGTCCAATAAAAACGAAGAAACTGATGACTGAAAAAATAGCGTATCTGCAGCTCTTTCTATCGCCAAGTCAGCATTCGGAAACTGACTTCCACTTATGGTGTTAGCCGGATCAACAAAATTCAATGAGTTGATATTGCTTAACGATAGAGCAGTGAAATCCCATATTTGAAGTCCTGTTCCTCCTACATTTAATCCTGCTGGAGGATTTAAATCGTTTCCTATTGTAAGGCTATCTCCCGCTTGACCGTAATCAGCTTGAGTAATTGTGATTTGTGCTGCTAAAGGCAGGCTCAACAAAACAGATAAAAAAGGAAGTAGCAATTTTCTCATAGTGTAGCTTTTTAAGCAATTTAATTCGAAGGTAAGACGCAAAATTAAGTCTGATGGTTTAGGCGACATCATTTAATACTTTTGCTGAATGGAAAGTGTACGACAACAAAAGGTTTCAAGACTTCTGCAGAAGGAATTGGGAATGCTTTTTCAAAAGGAATTTCAGCACCTATCTCAAGGTAATATTATCTCTATCACAACTGTGCGTATCACCCCCGATTTGGGCTATGCCAAAGTATATGTGAGCGCCTTCCCTACCAAAGACCCGAAAGCTTTGGTGGAAAACCTCAACACCAACATTCATGAAATCAGTCACACCTTGAATCAAAGGGTGAAAAATCAGTTTCGAGTTATGCCCGAACTGCGTTTTTATCATGATGATTCCATGGAGTATGCGCAACGCATTGATGAACTGTTAAAGTAGAATTCTGTGAACCTCAGTTTCTCCATTGCAAAACGCTACCTTTTTTCAAAAGGTAACCGCAATGTGATCAATATCATTTCTGGAATTGCTGCTGCAGGTGTGGCCATCGGGAGTTTGGCAATGATCATTGTGTTGAGCGCTTTCAATGGTCTAGAGACATTAGTTGCTGACCTCTATACTTCGGTAGACCCAGACATTAGAATCTCTCCCGCTAAAGGCAAAACTCTGTCTTTGGACTCCGTGAACTTGGATGATATTATTCGTTGGGATGAATTACAAGCTATTGCTCCAACGCTAGAAGAAACTGTTTTCTTGCAGTTTAAAGATCAACAATCAATCGTCACTCTGCGAGGAGTTTCAGAATCTTATCTGCCCTATTTGGGATTAGCAGAGCATTTGGTGGAAGGTGAGATAGGCATTACTTGGAATGGATATCCAAGAGCTCTCTTAGGTTATGGAATAGCCGACAATCTAAATCTTTTCATAAGCGATGGCTATGACGGCATCAAAGTGTTCGCGGCAAAACGTGATGGTGCCAACTCCCTTAATCCAGAAAGCAAGTTCGTTCAAGAACGAATAGTGCCCATGGGTATCGTTTCTCTAAACCCAGAATTTGACTATACCTATTTCTATGTTCCGTTTGATTTTGCCTCAAACCTGCTGCAATATGAAAATCAGGCCTCTTTTATAGATATGACATTAACGTCAGGAACTGATGCCGTTTTAGTCAAGGAAAAACTTGAAAATATGCTCGGTGCAAAGTATGAGGTGAAAACTCGATTGGAGCTGAACGATGTTCTTTTCAAAACCAACGCCACTGAAAAGTGGGTCACTTTCTTCATCTTAAGCTTCATACTCATTGTTGCAACCTTTAACCTCATCGGCAGTCTCACCATGCTAATAATTGACAAGAAAAAAGATATTTCACTGCTGCGATCTCTTGGTCAAACTGCCAAAGATGTGCAGCGCGTATTCCTTTACGAAGGTTTGCTTATCACAAGCCTAGGCGCATTTGTTGGGATGGGATTGGGAATAAGTCTAATTCTCATTCAACAGTATATAGGCTTCTTTCCACTGCAAGGTGGTTTGGTAGATTTCTATCCCGTGGAATTGCATTTGGTGGACGTATTGGCTGTTTCAGGAGTGGTATTTACCATCGGTCTTTTAGCGAGCGTAATTCCTGTGAAAACCTTACTAAATCAAAAACGACTTCACAAAGTGACTTCTTCGTAACTGGTTTTTACTGATGCTAAAATCTGCATTAATGCTTTAGGATCCATCTCGGTCACTAACTGCATTCTAGTTTCTTTAAAATGAGGAATCCCTTTAAAATAATTGGAATAATGCCTTCTCATTTCCAGCACACCTAGGGTTTCCCCTTTCCACTTTATGGATCGCTCAAGATGCTCTTTGGCTGCAGCTGCTCTTTGTTCTATGGTAGGTTTATCAAGATGTTCACCTGTGGCCATGAAGTGTTTGATTTCATTGAAAATCCACGGATAACCTATTGCTGCGCGACCTATCATCACCCCATCCACACCAAACCTTGAACGCATCTCAATCGCCTTTTCTGGCGTGTTAACATCACCATTGCCAAATACGGGAATCTGAATTCTAGGATTATTCTTTACTTCTCCTATCAATGTCCAATCGGCTTCCCCTTTATACATCTGAACGCGCGTGCGGCCATGGATGGAAATCGCCTTAATTCCAATGTCCTGGAGACGCTCAGCAACTTCAACGATCTTTTTAGTACTGTCATCCCAACCCAATCGTGTTTTTACAGTGACTGGAAGCTTCGTGCTATCAACAATAGCTTTGGTGAGGCTCACCATTTTAGGAATATTCTTCAAAATGCCGGCTCCAGCGTCTTTGCAAACCACCTTTTTCACTGGACAACCAAAGTTGATGTCTAAAATATCGGGATTAGTGCGCTCAACGATCTCAGCCGATTCACGCATGGGGCCTTCTTCACCTCCAAAAATTTGAATTCCAATCGGTCGCTCCTCGTCATAAATGTCAAGCTTCTGGACACTTTTAGCTGCATCACGAATCAGTCCTTCAGAGCTAATAAACTCTGTATACATAAGGTCTGCCCCGTATCTTTTGCAAAGCGTTCTGAAAGGTGGATCACTCACATCTTCCATTGGCGCTAGCAACAGCGGAAATTCACCTAGCTCTATGTCTCCGATCTTCACCATTTTTGCGCTGCAAAGTTACATTCAATTCTAATCTTATGCGAGACGCTCTTAAAAATGCTCATCCTCTAGTACAATTATCTGCATTGGTGCTAATTGGCTTTGTGTCCATGTTCATTTTATTAGGCTTGGTGATGGTTGCATTTGTAATCAGTGGATCATCTATTGGCTTTCTCAGCAACCCAGGTTCAATATCTGACCCCAATGAACCGGCAGTACTTGCATTGAAAGTCATGCAAATCATGCAGGCGATTGGCTTATTTGTAATCCCTTACATCCTTTACAGATCATTACACAAATCGGATAATCCATACGAACTGATTCACACAAAAGGACGGCTCGGTATGGCGCTCATTTTTGCTTTGACAATGCTTTCTGCTTTGCCATTAATCAACTATTTAGCAGAATGGAATAGCAGTCTATCCTTGCCAGAATCAATGCAAGGAATTGAGCATTGGATGCGTGAGATGGAAACAAATGCTGAGAACTTAATCAGAATCTTTTTGAATATGGAAACCGTTGGAGATTTGATTTTTAACCTTCTTCTCATTGCCATCATTCCAGCCGTGGCAGAAGAAGTGTTTTTCCGAGGCACCATGCAGCCTTTGTTTCTAAAGGTGACAAAGAACTATCACATAGCCATTTGGGTCACCGCCTTCTTGTTCTCCTTCTTTCACATGCAGTTTTTGGGCTTCTTTCCCCGCATGATTTTAGGCGCTGTATTTGGCTATGCAGCGCATTGGTCGGGAACTCTCTTACTCCCAATGATTGGCCATTTGATCAACAATGGGGTTGCTGTCTTGATCATGTGGTATATCGGTCAAGAAGCAATTGAAGAAAGCATTGAAACCATTGGAGCTAATGAAGGTGATGGTTTGTTCGCACTTTTGAGCACTGCTGTGCTTTTATCAGGTTTAGCCGCGGTATATTTCTCTTCAAGAAAGCTCAAAAGAAAAGCCCCAGAAACCAAAGTCTCTGAGGCTTAATCAAATCCAAATTCTATTTATTTCTTAACCACCTTCTCTCTTGTCGAGTAGTTGATCTTTAATGCTTGAACTTTTCTGAGTTTTTGTTTCACTTCAGTCACAATTCCCATCTTAGTTTCCTTGTCAACTTTGAGTGAAACCGTGATTTTACCTTGAAGTTTTTCATCCCGATCAGCTCTTCGAGCAATGATATAGTCTTGAACATCTTCTATGGTTGCAAAATCATCGTCCAATTGAATCTTCGGAACCGTACCATACAGCTCGCTATTCATTGCCTCACCGATATAGATATAATCTACAAGCGCTTTATCTTCCAACTTATCAATTTCAGTAGCTTCTGGTTGGTCTAATTTAATTTTTAGATCAACTTCTCTCATCACAGTGGTAACCATGAAAAAGAAAAGAAGCATGAAAACAATATCAGGAAGAGAAGCCGTACTTACTGCAGGAGTTCCTTTACTATTATCTTTTTTAAACTTTGACATAATTACCCTCCAATATCTTTAGGTTCTGCTTCTGAAATTCTTTGCGGGTATACATCGCGAATGGCATCGATCATCTCTCCGTACTTCTCCGCACCCTCTTCAGACTTCGCCATTTCTTCGATCTTCTTGTATGGCATACCGAATTTCTGCATGGCCAAATCATCGCGCAATTCAGTATAGGCTGCTGCCAATTCGTTTTGCACTTGAATGTATAGATCATAAGAAGTCCCGTTGTCATTTTGAAGTGAGATCACCTGCTTAGACACTTGCATTCTTCCCAAAAGAGGAACATCAACTTCCTTAAATTCAGGCAAGTTTTCTTTCCGAGCTGGGTTTGCAATAAAATCTTTGGCTGCTTCTCTCAACTGATCAATACTAAGCAATTCGCCTTCTACCAAAAGTTGGTCATTGGCATTTGCAAGCACCACAAACACATTTCTGTCTTTAATAGGTGGTGGATCAGGCTGGTCTTCTAACAAGGGTGGAGGCAGCTTCCGCGCCAAACCCCAACTTGTATCCATGGTAGTGGTAACAAGGAAGAAAACCAAGAGTAGGAATGCGATATCAGCCATCGATCCTGCGTTGATTTCTTGTAATTCTCTTTTCTTCCTAGCCATAATGCCTATTTAATAAATCTCGTAATTGAAGAAGATGCAATAGATAATACAGCTAGAACAAATAAGATGTAAAATGCATACAGACCTGCTCCACTCAATTTAGAGGCGGTTTCAGTAATATCACTTGCATAGTATGGCTCAACAGTAGCATCGGCCAAAACATAGCTAATCACAAATACCAAAATCATTCCTCCCAAACCGATTAGAGATCCTTTCAATTTACCAGGATTCATAATAGCCTGCATTACTGATCCTCCTAGAGCTGCCACAATAGCCAGAATGAGAAGAATATAGCTCAATCCAAGAAAGCTACCTACTGCTGCTCCGCAGTCTGTGCAATCGCTTTGCTCAGGAGTAAGTCCTGAAGACATGGTCATTATCATTAGGATTACTCCTATGACGATAAAGACAAACATGCCTATCGTATTGATTTTTTGAAACATAAAAAATATTATTTAGTCAAGTTGTGCTTGATCATTATGTCAATTAATGAGATGGAAGCATTCTCCATGTCATTAACAATGCTATCCATTTTCGCAACAATATAGTTGTAAAAAACCTGAAGAACCATTGCAACCAATAGACCAGAAACCGTTGTTATCAAGGCAACACCAATACCACCCGCAACAATACCCGGAGATATGTTATTTGCAGCAGCAATAGCATCAAATGCTCCAATCATACCGATTACTGTTCCGAAGAAACCAAGCATCGGTGCAAGAGCGATAAATAACGAAATCCAAGAAAGGCCTTTTTCTAAAAGTCCCATTTGAACACTACCGTAAGAAACCACTGACTTCTCAACCATTTCAATTCCGTGATCAGCACGATCTAATCCTTGGTAAAAAATACTCGCAACTGGCCCTCTAGTGTTACGGCAAACTTCTTTTGCAGCATCCACTCCACCACTCTTAAGTGCGTTGTCTATGTCTTCAAGAAGTTTCTCGCTGTTAGTTGTAGCCATATTAAGGTAAAGAATACGCTCAATTGACATTGCTAAACCTAAAATCAAACAGATCAAAACGAACGACATGAATTCAGGACCGCCCTCGATAAATTTTTGCTTCACTACTTGATGCAGTGACTTATCTTCTGCCGAAGCCACTTCTTCAGCTGGCATTTCCATTGGTGCAGCAGCTTCTTGTTGAGGCTCTTCAGCCATTACTTCACCTGTGTCTGCAGCATTGCTGTCAGCTCCCATAGATTGTTCATCTTGAGCAAATGACATTGACAAACCTGATACCATCAGGGTAACAGTCATTGCAATAGATAAAAAGGTACGTTTCATATTAACTAATTTGAATTTGGATTTGCTTTTCTTTTTAATTGTTCAAAATCGGCTGTAAACATATAAAGCGATAACGAAATGCACCATTATCATTTCATGAAATTTTCTCTGCGGACAGAAAAAATGCATTTCAACACCTTACAAAACTGCTTAAAACTTTCTTAGAGAACGCTCAAATGTATAAAAAGCGAACATTACAAACCACGTATCATTTAGATTTTGGTTGTATTTGACCAAATTGCGCCAGTATCGAAGCTTAAGAATACAAGAATCTTAGCTCATGATTATGTGACAGAATCCTCATTCCTTATATTTGAGCAACTTAGATCGGTTGATCTAGACATTTTCAAACCCTAACAATTAAATTTTATGAAGAAAATTATACTATCCGCGTTAAGCCTTTTGCTCATTTTGGGCACACTTTCTTTGAATGCTCAAAACAATGTGAGCCTAGAAATCGTGCACGCTCTTGGCACAAAAGCTTTTGCCTTTGGCACTGAATCTGAAACACCAGAAAGTGTTCAGTTTGACCTTCATCGGTTAGAATATTACATGTCTGAAATTACGCTGGTGCATGATGGAGGCCAGGAAATAATCGTTCCTGATGTTTGGGTTTTAGCAAACGCTAGCGAGTCTTCTTTGATTGATCTAGGTTCTTTGAGCATTGATGAGTTAGAAGGATTGAGGTTTTCTATTGGGGTTGATCCAGAACACAACAATCTAGACCCATCAACTTATGACCCGTCTCATCCGCTTGCCCACAAAAACCCATCTATGCATTGGGGCTGGACAGCTGGTTACCGTTTCGTTGCAATGGAGGGAAATGGCGGCCCACAGTTTGATCAGCTTTTTGAAATTCATGCCTTGGGAAATAAAAACTATTTCGAAGTAGACATTCCTATCACAATGAGTGCAGAGAATGGAGAGATCAACCCTGTGATTTATGGCAACTACAGCAATGCACTTGCAGGAATTAATGTTTCCTCAGGTGTAATCTCGCATGGTGAAGTTGGTGAGGCAGTCGAGCTGTTGGAAAATTTCCGCGATTTAGTATTTACAACAACCTCTCCTATTGATACCACAGCTGAAGAGGAAGAGGAGCCAAACGGCATTTCAGAATTAGCTTCTGGATTTGATTTCCAGCTTTACCCAAATCCGTCAGTAGACGGAAACACGATGCTAAACACAAGCTCATCCTCCACGTTAAATATTACTGTGTTTGACCTTACCGGAAAGCAAGTATATAACGCTCAACTTGATGGCGGAAATCAGGCATTGAATATCAGCAGCCTTGAATCAGGGGTGTACTTCGTGAGAGTGAATGACCTTGTAACAAACGAGATGATGGTCAAGAAATTAAGTGTTCAATAAGTCAATCGCATATGGCCTAATTATTTTTTTGGGACTTGCCTTTATGGAGTCTTGTTCTAAAGACAAGCTTCCAACCATAGCAGTGAATAAAGATCTCGAGTCTGAATTGACTCAAGTTCCAGATGGCTTTGACCCTATTTCGTTTCCAGAAGACAATCCCTTTAGTTTGAGTAAGTGGGAAATGGGCAAAAAGCTTTTTTATGACCCCGCGCTTTCTCGAGATTTTTCGATCAGCTGCGAAAGCTGCCATAAGCAAGACTTGGGTTTTGCTGATGATTTATCTATAACCCCGGGCGTAGACAAAATTGTAGGAGCTAGAAATTCTCCCACGCTAGCAAATGTTGCTTTTCACCCTCACTTGATGAGAGAAGGTGGGGTGCCAACTCTAGAAATGCAAGTGCTTGTGCCTATTCAAGAGCACAGTGAAATGGACTTTAATATTGTGGAAATATGCGAGCGCTTGAATCAAGATGAAGAATACGTGCAAATGAGCGCTGATGCTTTTGATTCTGAAATAACACCGTTTGTCGTCACACGAGCCTTGGCCACATTCGAGCGAACCTTGATTAGTGGAAACAGCCCGTACGATAAATATTCAAGAGGCCAAGGAACACTAACAGCGTCAGAAACGAGAGGAATGGAGCTTTTTTTCAATAGCGAACGCACGAATTGCTCTTCATGCCATTCGGGATTCAACTTTACAGACTACAGCATTAGAAACAATGGATATGAATCTGGTGACATTGGCAAAATGCGATTGACAGGTGACTCTTCTGACTACTCACTTTTTAAAGTAGCCAGCCTTAGGAATGTTTCATTAACCGCTCCGTACATGCATGATGGCTCGTTCTCAACTTTACGCGAGGTGATTGATCAGTACAACGGTGGCGGATCGAGCGATTTAAAAGATCCATTGATCAAGCCGTTGAATCTAAGTGAACAAGAGATCAATGACTTAATCAACTTCTTAACTAGCCTTACAGACCAAGAATTTATTTCCAATAAAAACTTTCAAGAATGAAATTTAAAAAGTCAATTACCCTAATTGCTTTATTGACTCCTCTAGTTTTTAGTTTATGCACCAAAGACCCTGCAGGACTTCCTGGTGTGATAAATCCTGAGTATGACGACACTCCATATGAATTGGATTATGGCCGCTTTGCTGAGCCCGACATGGCAGACAATCCGTTAACGGTGGAAGGTGTGAAATTGGGTCGAATGTTGTTTTATGAAACACAATTATCAAAAGACAATTCCATTTCATGCGGCAACTGTCATATTCAACAGGACGGGTTTTCTGACCCTGCGCAATTTTCTGCTGGTGTAGATGGCTCTTTAGGCAAAAGGCAAGCCATGCCAATCTTCAATATGCTTTGGCACACGAACGAATTTTTCTGGGATGGAAGAGCACACCTTCTTCGCGACCAATCGTTGATGCCGATTGAAGACGATTTAGAAATGAAAGAAACACTAGAAAATGTGGTTGCTAAATTGAGTGCTACAACTACTTATCCTGCTCAATTTATTCGCGCATTTGGTGATGCCGAAATCACCTCCGAAAGGATGTCATTGGCCATGGAGCAATTCATGAACTCCATCATTTCAAACCAATCGAAATATGACAAATATCTTGAAGGGCAAGCAACATTGACCGAGAGTGAAGAGCGTGGAAGATTTCTTTTCAATGCAGAGTATAATCCAGGATTCCCCGAATTATCAGGAGCAGACTGCGCGCATTGTCATGGCGGAAATAATTTCGACAATAATCGATACATGAACAATGGTTTAGATTCGGAAGCTAACCAAACCGATATAGGCAGAGAGGCTGTAACTGAAGATCCAAAAGATCGAGCCGCCTTCAAAGTTCCCTCACTACGCAATATTGAACTAACGGCCCCATACATGCACGATGGCCGTTTTACAACACTTGAAGAAGTAGTTGATCACTACGATCACGGAATTGTGATTTCGGGATCTGTTGACCCAGCTTTAGCCTTTAGTACACAAACTGGCTTACAACTTTCAGATCAAGACAAAATCGACCTCATCAGCTTTTTGAAAACTCTTACCGATGAAGAAATGATTGCGGATGAGCGTTTCTCCGATCCTTTTTAAATCTCAATTACAAGCAAATAAAAAGCCGTGCGATCAAATTATGGTTGCACGGCTTTTTAAATCTTCAAAGAACTGTTTATCTCACCAAATTGTTTACTTGCAACCAGCCTCCTCCATTTTCACATTGAATGCCTTGTTGCTTCAAAAAACTCGTTGCTTGACCACTTCTCGCTCCACTTGCACAGCATAAAACAACTGGCTTACCGATCTTCTTAATCTCAGAAACGTTGCCTTGAATCCTTTGAAGAGGAATGTTTTTTGATCCTGCAACATGTCCACCTTGAAACTCAGCTGGTGTTCTAACATCGATAATCACTGCCCCATTGTTAAGCATTTCTTTTACAACAGCGCTGTTGTCATTTCCAAACATTGATCCGAAAAACCCCATATTTATTCTTTTAAAATTTAATGCTGCAATGTTACATGCTCATTTTCTGTCGCTTTGTAACTAAAGTAACACAACTTCATTTAGCTGAGAAAAAGGCGGAAACAAGACTTCATTTGTTCATCGGGGTTGTCTGATCTTTCATCTTTTGTTGAATCTCAAATTTATCTTCGCAACATGCAAGCGGCACATATTATTTCTAAAGGACTTCAATTAAAAGAGTCTAACGTTTTAAGCGCCCTGGCACTTTTTGATGAAGGTGCGACCATCCCGTTCATTTCCCGCTATAGGAAAGAGCGCACGGGTGGATTGGATGAGGTGCAATTGCAAGCCATAAAAGTCTTCTACAAAACGCTGCAAGATTTAGAAAAAAGGCGAGCTTATGTTTTAGAGTCTATCGAAGAACAAGGCGCAATGACTCCAGAGCTAAAAGCAAAACTTATAGCCTGCCAAGTGCTCTCAGAATTAGAAGACCTGTACTTTCCATTTAAAACAAAGCGTAAAACAAAGGCCGATACAGCAAGAAAATTGGGCTTAGAACCATTAGCTGCGGCTTTAATGAAACAAGATGTTTCTGATCCAGAGAATTACGCTCAGCGCTTTTTGCGTGGCGAAGTCGTTGATACTGAAATGGCTTTATCTGGAGCGCGAGACATTATGGCTGAATGGATCAGCGAGCGAACAGTAGCCCGGGATATTGTGCGAAAACACTTTCAACACTCGGCAATGATCAAGTCAAAAGTCATCAAAGGGAAAGATGACCAAGAATCAAAATTTCGCGACTATTTCGATTTTGAAGAGATGTTATCCAGATGTCCAGGTTACCGCGTTTTGGCGATAAGAAGAGCGACAGAAGAAGGCGTGATTCGTATGTCCATTGCACCAGATAGACAATCAGGAATAGAAAGAGTTGAGCGGTATTTTGTTCGTCAACACGATGCATCCAACGAGCAATTGCGATTAGCAATAGCGGATTCCTACAAACGACTTCTTGAACCTGCTATTGAGACTGAATTTAGAAATGCCTCGAAAGAAAAAGCAGATATCGAAGCCATCAATGTTTTCGCAGAAAATTTACGTCAGTTATTACTTGCTCCTCCAATAGGTTCAAAGCGTGTTTTGGCGATCGATCCTGGATTTAAATCAGGATGCAAAATTGTCTGTTTGGATGAGCAAGGAAGTCTTCTTCACAATGAAACCATTTATCCACATCCTCCTCAAAATGAAGGCAAAAAAGCGGCTTCAAAAGTGAGCACTTTGGTGCAGACATATAAAATTGAAGCAATAGCAATTGGCAATGGAACCGCGGGGCGCGAAACAGAGCGTTTCATTCAAAGTGTTCACCTGCCTCCTGACACAGAGGCTTATGTGGTCAATGAAAATGGTGCTTCTATCTACTCCGCTTCGTCTTTAGCGCGGGCAGAATTTCCAAACTATGATGTGACCGTGCGAGGGGCTGTTTCAATTGGCCGCAGATTGATGGATCCATTGAGTGAATTGGTGAAGATTGATGCTAAGGCCATTGGTGTGGGGCAGTACCAGCACGATGTAGATCAAAAATTACTGAAAGAAAAACTGGATGCCACTGTAGAAAGTGCCGTGAACAAAGTTGGAGTCAACTTAAACACAAGCAGTGAACACTTGCTGCAATACGTAAGCGGCATTGGACCAAAACTCGGGGCGACCATTGTTGCACATCGCAATGAAAACGGACCTTTTGAATCTCGAAAGCAGTTGCTTGAAGTCACTGGATTGGGTGAGAAAGCATACGAGCAATGTGCAGGGTTTTTAAGAATCGCTGATGCTAAAAACCCATTAGACAACAGTGCTGTTCACCCAGAAAGCTATGCCGTAGTAACCAAAATGGCAAAAGACTTGAAGTGCGACATCAAAGACATTGTGCGCAACAACGAGCTGATTGACTCTATTCCAATCGATCGATACGTGAGCGATGCCATTGGATTACCTACGCTCAAAGACATTGTTGCCGAGCTTAAAAAACCAGGGCGCGATCCGCGAGGGAAAGCCAAGCTATTTGAATTCTCGAAGGATGTTCGAAAGGTGGAAGACCTTCAAGTCGGAATGATCTTACCTGGTATAGTAACCAACATTACACGCTTTGGAGCATTCGTAGATGTAGGAGTTAAGCAAGATGGGCTAGTGCATGTGTCACAATTGGCCGATCGTTTTGTAAGTGACCCTCTAGAGGTTGTCAAGCTGAGTCAAGAAGTAAGAGTGAAAGTGTTGGAAGTGGATCTGGCGAGGAAAAGGATCGCGTTTACAATGAAAATCTAATTCAGTATCTAGTTCACTATAAAACCAAAAAGGAGGAATATTGAATTCCTCCTTTTTACAAATAATTAAACCTGATATTCTTAATGCACTACAAGAGGCGCTCGTTTAGGTTGACTGTTTTTTTCGTTGTCACTAAACTGAACAAAATACGTTCCAGCAGCAAGATTTAAATTGATCGCAGATTGGCCAGGGCTGACTACCTTTTGAACTACAACTTGACCAACTGAATTCATAATTTCTAATTGAACCTTAGAGTTTTCATTGTTTTGAACTCTCAATAATCCATCACTTGGGTTCGGATAAAATCGAATCGAAAGGTCATTTACTATGGTATTCACCCCCACAGTGCTGTCAGGCACCCAATCAAGTCGGTTTACGGTTTCAGTAGTATTATTCACGTACCAAATATGCCCGTCAGGGCCAATTGTTATGCCCATGATGCCTTCTTCTTCAATGGCAAGGCGCTTCAACTCCGTTGCAGGACTAGCTGTCCGATCATAAATGATAATCTCCCCCGTTGCGTAATCGCTGATTAACATGTAATCGCCCATTAAAGCTATTCCAGAAGGCTCAATTAACTCTTCATCAACCACAATTTCCCATGTATAATCAACCACATGTTGATATTGAGCAAGCGTTTCAAAAGGACCGTAGCTTGGAGTTCCTCCTAAGTTTCCAGATTTAGCGTCTATTTTTATTACACGCTGATTTCCATAGTCAACTACGTACAACCAATCGCTTTCCTTATCATATTCTAAATGACTGGGCACATGATCATTTGGATCTGCGCTAACGCTCTCATCAGAAAATCTCAGAATTTCGCCATCGGCATGATCCTCATTACCTGGTCCATGATCTGCGACAAAATCATAACGAACAATATCTCTGTTGTAACCATCAAAAACCCAAAAAGCATTTTCCGATTCATGCGCTATGCCTTGACATTCAGGACTTTCATGAAGCATATCCAAATGACTTCCATTTCCTCCTGAAGGCTGCGCATATACTGCCGGATCACTTGACCATAGGGCAGGTCCCGTAAATGCCTGTCCTCCATTATGGTTTGCATCATAAACTCCAGGAGATGTGCCAAAGTTTCCATTTTCACTAAATGCAATGCCCGTTGAAAGGGACATAAAATGCCATGCATTGCCATCTCTTCGCCATAATTCAGTTTGATTCGTTTCTCCAGCATTTGAAATAGTAACTGTGCTGCTTCCTGTGTTCTCTGAGTCCTTATTCAGAACCCACAACTCTTTCTTGGTTAAAACTGGGTGAAAATCAAGATCCGTTGAATTTTTACCTTTCAAGCCGCGCTGGTTATAGCCAGCAACGTTGTATACCATTTGAAATATCCTAAATAAAACACTTCTAATTATTTTATTTATATGCAAAAACATATAAATTAATGCTTAAACTCATTATTATATCTAATTACATATAATTTATTACATTCGTGTAATATTATATTTAAAAGCATATAATGAAGCAATTAGCATCGTTTGTAAAAGAACGGAGAAAAGAAGTTAATCTGACTCAAGAAGAATTCGCGGATCGTGCAGGAGTCGCACTTACTGTTGTACGTAAAATCGAACAGGGCAAAACGAATCTGAATATGGATAAGGTTAACTTAGTTCTTCAGATGTTTGGACATGAACTAGCTCCTGTTAAAAGTAAAGCTCTAAATGAATGAGACAGGGTAGCGTGTTTTACAAAGATTATTTGGCCGGTATCGTTACTGAAACGGATGAGGGAGAGTATGTATTTCAATATGATGACCAATACGTAAAAGATCACCCAAATACCTTCATCACATTTACAATGCCGGTTACAGCTAAACCATATACCGAAAAGCGACTTTTTCCATTTTTTGAAGGATTGATTCCAGAAGGATGGTTGTTAGATATAGCTTCAGAAAACTGGAGAATCAATAAAAATGATCGTATGGGATTACTCTTGGCTTGTTGTCAAAACTGCATTGGCGCAGTGAGTGTGGAACCAATAGTGGAAGGTGATGGAAAATAGATGTTTATATTGTTACGAACCAATTATAGGCGAATCGGACTTTCACGCGAAATGTTCAATGGAATTCTTTGGAACACCGACACCCCCTGAAATAGAATATTCGCTTGATCAAATGGTTGAGCTTGCAAAAAATGTGGTTGAGCGAAGTGTCGCTGTCCCTGGTGTTCAGCCAAAACTATCAATGTCCTTAGTCAAAGAAAACAAGGAGAAATCCGACACAAGGTTGACCGTGGTCGGAGCATTAGGAGGGTACTATATTTTCAAACCACCTTCTGACAAATTTCCCGAAATGCCAGAAAACGAACATGTAACAATGCGAATGGCAGAATCCTTTGGAATCCGAGTAGTACCATCATCCTTGATTCGATTATTATCAGGAGAACTATCCTATATAACGAAAAGAGTTGATCGGAAAGAAACTGGAGCAAAGATTCACATGATCGATATGTTTCAGATCACAGAAGCATTTGATAAGTACAAAAGTTCCATGGAAAAAGTTGGAAAAGCGTTGGGTAACTATTCGAGCAACACTTTGCTTGACCTTACCTTTTACTTCGACTTAGCTGTCTTCTGCTTTCTAACTGGAAATAATGACATGCACCTGAAAAACTTCTCAATGATCGAAAACCCTTCTGGTTGGGTGTTGTCTCCTGCTTATGATTTGTTAAACGTTGCAATGGTATTGCCGGAAGATTCGGAAGAACTTGCATTGACTCTGGTCGGAAAGAAAAAAAAGCTGAAGAGAGAACATTTTGAACAATTGGGAGAAGAACTAGGATTGTCTCCTAAACAGGTCAATGGAAGCTTCAATAGAATGATAAAAAATAAATCAAGAGCATTCGATTGGATCGATCGATCATTCCTGTCAAAAGATATGAAAACATCTTATAGACTGGTGCTTGAAGAAAGATATAGACAAATAGGACTAAAAGAATAACGGCACACAACAATGTATTTAACACATTAAAACGCACCATACATTAACCGTTGGCAATGCTTACGCCTCTCTCGATAAACCGTTACTGCGAACTCAAAACGACATCACTCCTCACTTTTAGCCAAACCGTTTGGCTATCGCTTATGCATAATAAAAAGAGAGCAAAACCAAGCACGTAAGGCTTACGCAATCTTACTTCCGAACCTGTCCCAATTTTTCCCGAGATTCTATTTTCCGCACCGGGAGCCCTCTGATGAAACTTATTTGTCAGATTAGCAGCTACTACATTCTTAAATTACTAACTTACCGGAATGATTGCTAAAAATATAAACATACTTCTTGCTGATGACGACAAAGCTGCCTGCTAAGGCTTTACTGCTTCTTAAAGAAAAAGGTATGTCAAGAAAATTGACGGGAGCTTCGGGGTTCAGAAAATTAATTTTAATTTAAGTCAAAGTGAAATTACACTTCTTTTCAGCTTCTAAATCAATTTGCACTTTGTGTATAAATTATTTCGACCCGCCTATTCATTGCTCTGCCTTCATCCGAAGTATTAGGAGCAATCGGATTTGTTTCCCCTCGGCTGATTATTTTCAAGTCTACATCTTCTATCCCGGCCCTTTCTAATTCATACAAAACCTGGGATGCACGCAAGATTCCAACACGATCATTTACTTCTTCAGATCCTGCATCATCGGTATGCCCTTCCAAAATAATCAACATTTTATCAGATTCTCTATAGAATGGCGCTATCGTTTTAATAATATATGAAATTTGTGATTGTGTGATTTGAATGCTATTAAAATCAAAATGATAATTCACCCCTTTTTCAGTTTGAATAATTTTGGCATAGCTTCCATCCTTATTAAGGAACTTATCATAAGAGCTTCCATATAGTGGATCTACAGGCGCTTTAAAGATAGCCCGTGGCAGGGCACTAAGTTTGTCATTATAAGCAGTCCCTGAAGAAGGCTTAGGATCAGCGTTATCAATAGTTAATTCCACCTCAACCGGCTCTTGATTGTCCATCGGATTATCAACTACAGCAATTGATCCTTCATCTGCTTGCTTCATCAAAATCGAATCTTGCTCAGTTTGTTTAAATTCCGCCCCCCCAACCACATGAAGAGAAGAGCTATCGTTAACAATGGTAACGTCCAAATTATTGGAAGAACGACTCGCTCGCGGATCCGCTGATACATCATTATTTATATCAGTTCCTTGAGCGTTATCAATAGTTAATTCCACCTCAACCGGCTCTTGATTGTCCATCGGATTATCAACTACAGCAATTGATCCTTCATCTGCTTGCTTCATCAAAATCGAATCTTGCTCAGTTTGTTTAAATTCCGCCCCCCCAACCACATGAAGAGAAGAGCTATCGTTAACAATGGTAACGTCCAAATTATTGGAAGAACGACTCGCTCGCGGATCCGATAATACATCATTATTTATATCAGTTCCTTGAGCGTTTAAATCGTTAGGTTGATTAACTGGTAGACCCAAGTCAAATATTGTTTCATTCGTCAATGGCCTCTCATTATGACTAATCATTAAATATTCTTGGAGTGAAATGATTTTTGGGTTATTGATTTCATTCCCGTTCATTGAAAATGAATACCGCGTTACTGAATCGAGAGAGCTCAAATCAAAAGTAGAATCCGAGACTACTTGCACGCTGATTATAGTTTGACTATTTTTATCTATTGCCGTTAGGCTGTCTATGCCTCGGATAATGCTTTCGTTACTATCTAAAATAACGCCTTCAATAATTTTTGTCGCGAGAAAAAGTTCTATTTTTTGCTCGTCATCGATGTGGACAATGAACTCGCTTAGATTTCCAGACCAATATTTATCTAATGAGGACTCATCCAATTGATCTAGCAGCTGAATAACCGCTGATTCTTTTTCAATTTCTTGAAAAATAAAATCAGAAAATACCGAAATGGAAACAGCTTCCTCCTCATTTCCATTTGCATCAACCAACCCAACTTTGACTTGACTAGATGTGTTTTCAGGCGTTGAATAAAAGACTTTTTGATTCAATGGTAAATTCTCAAAAGTGAAACTTCCTGCAGAATCCGTTCGGGTTTCCGCGATTTTGTTACCCTTGGCATCTTTTGCTTCAACTAACATATTGCTAACTGATGCATCCAGACTATCCCCTATTTTGATTTTCGCTTTGATATTATATATTGGGGCTTCAGCCTGAATTGAACCTCTCGGAATAAGTGAATTAGTTTTTGGTAATTCGACTTTATATGTATTAAGTAATGCTGGAAGTTCTATTCTCTTGTTATCCAAGGGCCTTAATCTGCTAACATGCATTTGATCATCATATGAATCGTTATGCCGCAATGCTCTTGGGGCTAGAGTAGTATATATTTGTTTACGCTCAGTTTCTCTCGAAATAAATGTATAGAAAGCAAAGCTGTCCTTGCAACACCAATAACTGCCCTCGTAACCTGGTGTGTTTATACCAATCAACGGCAGCGGAGTTGACCAATTAATCAAAGACGTGTCCATTGATTGCGACATATAGATGTCATAATTAATAGAATCATCATAATTAGTCGCTCCATAACTATTGGTTCGGGAGAAAAAGAGGTATTTACCATCCTCGGTAATGAATGGTGTGATTTCCGATGCTGTAGTATTTATATTTTGACCAAGGGGCACAGGCTTCTCATAATATCCTTCAAGTTTGTTTTTAAACGAGATATAAATATCATCTGATTGTTTCCTTTGTTTCTCCAATGAAATCAAGCACCAGTTACCCTTAGGGTGAACATATAGATCATAAAAAGGAGTTTTTGACGTTATCCCCTTCATCTTGATTTTTTTTGGAGCACTCCAAACTCCATCAACAAGCGAACTGAATGAGAGCCCCTTCAAGTTTGGATTATTGTAGGGGGCTATTCCCTTTAAATAAATCGTATCAGCATTTTCCGACAACCCAACAATAGAATTATATCGATTAGTATTTATCTCTTGATTTAATGCGGAAATTGAATCCCAATTATCATAAGCGCCAAAGCTAGTATGGACTATCTCAGAAGTATAATCTCCGTTTTCCAACTGCAATTCAGAAGTAAAATAAGCTTCATTTTTATTGATTAGCAAACCAGTTGATTCAAATTCAACTCCAATTATTGGCGGCCAAATTGTCCTCTGAGCGTTAGCATTTAATATGTGAAGAAATAAAATTAAACAAACTAATATTTTCATTATTAATAGTTTAAAATTTAGACCCTTTCCGGGTTGGTAAAATGTAAGCGAGATAAAATTCATGTGTAAGGCCAACGCCTGTCACCCCAAGAAAGCTTTTCTCTGCGGTGTATACAATGTTAAACCTTTGATTTATATGAGCCCCGAAACTTATATTCATTGCCTTACTAGATCTGTAGCCAAATCCTAACCAAACCAAATTATTATAAATCCCGCGAAATGAAATAGAATGATCGATTGGAGACCCAAAAGTGAATCTCGTAACTCCCGCAGCCGAAACGCTAAAAAGTTGATTTATATTATAGCGGTAAGAACCATTGATTATTAAGTTTCTATCCACTAGAAGACCGGAACTATCAGCCCTGTTCCAAGATTGATTGAGGGCATCTAAAAACGCTGCCCCGAAGTAAAAATTTTGGGAATGAACATTACCGCAGAAGCTAATATTTGCACTAGAGTTAGTAAGACCGCTTTTCTGTATTTGCCCCCACGCCACGTCCGTTCCATCCTTAAAGCTAAGCCTCTCTGGATCTAGTTGAAATCTAGAAAAAGAAACCACAGGACCCAATCCAGCGTAAATATCTTTTCCTATTCTTACTTGTGGTGACCAATGAAATCGTGTTTCCAACTTACTAAACGCCCCAGCTCTATCATTGATAATCGAAGCATTAAATACATGAAATAAACCTCCCTTGCTTCTCTTTTTCCCCCGTCTTAAGGCCCCGCTCTTGTATGCAGATTTAAGATAAGCGGGTTTATTATAAGTTGTCGAGAATATAAGCTGCTGCGTATTAGGGGTAGATTCTGACCCCAACCACTGATACCTATTGAAAAGCCCGAATTCTGGACCATCTTGAATCGCAGTTAGGCTTGGGTTGATCATCGATGGATTCACAAATGACTGAGACATAAAAAAGTCTTGCTGCGCATTTAACTTCCCCCATGAAAATAAAAACAGACTAATGACCACAATTGGTTTTAATTTTTTTTTGATCATAACTTACCGAATTAAAGAGATGCTACCTGTTAATGTTTCCGCCCCTGGGACGCCTGTATCAATGAAATAAAAGTATGCTCCAACAGGCATGTCCTTGTTTTTATATTTTCCGTTCCAGGGTTGTGAGTAACCCTTAGACTCGAACACTTTAGCGCCTAATCGATTTACTATGAGGACATTACAATCAATATAATAATCTAAACCGTTGATTTCTAGATAGTCGTTTTGACCATCACCATTCGGAGAAAATGCATTATAAACAGTAACCTCATTCAAGACCAAAATACTCACACTATCCTCTTGTTGACATCCATCGATTGAATTTACCATAACCTTGTAGGTTATGCTTTCAGTAGGAGTTGCAGTAGGGTTACTTGAGTTAGGGTTGTCCAGGTAATCTTCGGGAGTCCAATAATAACTAGACGCTACTGAATCAGTCTCAACAGCTAAGTTAATAACTGAACCACTAAATATAGTGGTGTCTTGACTAACTGTGATTTTCGGAGCACCACTCCTTTTAACATTGAAGTCACACGTCACACTATTACCCATGGTATCAGACATGGTATACTGAATCGCTGTTATTCCAATATCAAATCTGGCCCCACTCTCTATGCCATTGGTGAGAACTGAATTCACGTTTAAACAATTGTCTTCGGCCATTGGGATCTCATAATTAATAATTGAATCACAAGAGACGATGTCCTCTGGGCAATATGTAATTATTGGTGATATTGTGTCTAATATTTCCACCTCAATTTCAATTGTTCCAATATTTCCATTTACATCAGATGCATATACAGATACATAATTAATCCCAAGGTGTGCACAAGAGAAGTAAGTTGAGCTCAAATAAATCGAATCAACATCACAATTATCTGTTGCTGATGCATTAATAAGATTAACCCCAAGAGTAAACTCACCAGCTAAATTTAAATACGCCTGATAATTCTCTGCAAACACCAATGGCTTAATGGTATCAGCGACTGTAACGCTAACAATACTGCTGTCGATATTTCCATTAACATCTGATACCATTAGGTAAATGTCATTGACCCCAACCAAACCACAATTGAACAGGCTATCACTAAGGAAAATTGAACCAATTGAACAATTGTCATAACTGCCGCTGTCTACTTGGGGTACATTTAACATCGCCTGACCGTTCACATCTAAATACACCGTTGGACTTTGTGAATAAATAACCGGTTTAATCGTATCCAAAACAGTTATAATAATTTGAACTGAACTTGTATTCATTGAATAATCAGACACGGTAAAAGTGACGGTATTCTCTCCAACATCATTACATGTAAAAGTTGTGTCGCTTAGCGAATATGTCTCAATTCCACAGTTATCATAAGAGCCACTATCTGCAACTAATGGACTAACGCTTGCAGAACCATTAGAGTCAAGATAAATTGTGACATTTTGCGCTAAAGCTACTGGAGCGCTGGTTTCTAAAACAGTAACTATAGCAATGTTTTGGGACATATTGCCGCTAACATCTGTTACATATAAAATAATCGTATCCAAGCCATTTGAATTGCAATCAAAAGAATAATTACTCAAATACATTGTATCAATTCCACAGTTATCATAAGAACCATTATTAATCTGAATGACAGTAATGTTAGCGACTCCGTTCGTGTCTAAATAGACCGTTAAATTTTGTGTTATTACAACTGGAGGAAGGCTGTCAATTATTATAACCTGAGCATCATTACTTGAACTATTCCCACTAATATCAGTCATCGTCAGCGTAACTATATTTATTGATCCTGTATCCGAACAATCAAATATTGAGTCAGATAAAATACTGCTAGCAATTGTGCAATTATCGGTTGATGCACTATCCAAGTCTAACCAAGAAATAATCACTTGACCTGAAGAATCCAGATATGCGATAATATTTTGAGTAATAACAGACGGGGAGGTTGTATCTACAACTAACAATTGTGCGGTTGCGGTTGAACTATTCCCGCTCACGTCAAAAACAGTAAGCGTAATGGTATTAATTCCACTGTCAGCGCAATTAAAAATGGTATCCGATAGGCTTAAACTAGCAACGTCACAATTATCATAAGAACCATTATCAACCTGCGAAGCTTGAGCGATTGCTTGACCATTAGCATCTAAAAAGAGAGTTAGATTCTGAGCAATTGCTGTGGGGGAAATGGTGTCCAAAACAGTAATTAATGCATTGGCAGATGCCGAATTCCCACTTATGTCAGTAATTGAGAGTGTAATGCTATTTGCGCTTACTGTGTCAGAACAATCAAAAATTGAATCTGATAATATCATCGAAGCTATAGCGCAATTGTCTGTTGAGGAAAGGTCAACCTGACTTGGCGTTACCGTTGCTCCACCATTTACGTCTAAGAAAATTGTGACATTTTGGGTCATCACAATGGGGGAGTTAGTGTCCATTACTGTAATTTGGGCACTTTGTGTTGCTGCGTTGCCACTCGCATCAGTAACAGTAACAGTAATTGTATTCACCCCAGTATCCGCACAAACAAAGTTGTAATTAGAAAGAGTTATTGTGTCAATATCACAATTATCAGTTGAACCGTTATCGACCTGAATAGCCGTAAGATTAGCAGCCCCTGAAGCGTCTAGATATAGTGTAACGTTCTGAGTTATCACGACTGGTGCAATTGGGTCTATTATTGATACGATAAACTGTGCCGAATCTAAATTCCCATTATTATCTAATGCATAGAGCAAAGTTGGATTAGATCCAATATTTGCACAGTCAAATGAAGTGTTGCTTAGATAGATAGAATCGATAAGACAATTATCCGAAGTTGCAGAATCGGCAATAAATGCAGATAAGGTGGCCTGGCCAGAACTGTTAAGATAAACATTAACGTTAGAATGAGGAAAAACAGTTGGACTTATAGTGTCAATATAAATTGCAATGGTATCAATACAGCTAGAAATTCCGTCAGAAATAGTTACTGTGTAGTTACTA
>ERZ887851.948-NODE-948-length-26851-cov-21.913532_pt1 | contig 26851 bp, 15 predicted proteins | sample MGYA00521100_ERZ887851 | MGnify/ENA primary metagenome ERZ887851 (study PRJEB32303, sample SAMEA104408602) | aquatic metagenome | biome: Brackish water; feature: Pelagic; material: water | place: Baltic Sea | collected 2014-06-06T16:11:00 | depth 11,444 m ... | reverse complement strand
CGGAGGTTTGACCAAACTGAATACTAACACGTGATCCAGTGCAGGTCGCAGTGGGTGCATAAGCATTCGAAAAGCACATACCCATTTCAGCTAGACGCTCCACGTTTGGTGTTTTGTAAAAAGAATGCTTCGAGAGCGGTTCCGAATCCATCATCCGGACGGAGGTCTGATGCCAACCCAGATCATCCATGTAAATAATAATGAAATTGGGGGAATCCTTGGCAAAGGATGTAAAAACTGAAAGTACGAGAAAAGGTAATGGAAACAAAAACTTTTTCATAAATTATTCTATTATTTGAAATTGAGATTAATCTATAAATTCAACAAATTTTATGCGGGCATTTTTTTCTGCCTCTTTCTTTTCCGGCCCCTCTCTCCAGGAATAAAGGGTTCGGTGTACATTTGTTTTCTCCTTGTTCACTATATTTTTGAAGAGATCGTCGTTGAGCTGTTTGAGCATTTTTGCCTTTCGGTCTTCAAAATCAGGAAGACTCTGTTCCTTCAGGACCGCTAACCTTTTCCTGTAGAAATATACCGACTGCTGGCTGAAATGATCCATCAGTTTATGGTGTGCCTGTCTAACCTGTTCGGCCGTTCCGCCATCCACTTTCTTGACATATTTTCGACAAGCCTGATCCATTTCCTTGACCTTCTCAGGCATGGCGGATGCCAAATTTTTTTCCTCGCGATAGTCGCTTTTCAAATTAAACAATTTAAATTCATTGGAGTTTAAATGACGCATTAATTTGTAATCGCCCATAATGATTGAACTGATTGGTGGGTGGTAGTGGCAGGTATAATGATGGATAATTCCCGGTGCGACCCGTTTGACCTTTCCCTTGTTCCCTTTCTTAAATACCTGACGCAAACTTCCTCCATCGGTATTCGGAGGCATTGGTGCCTCACTCCCACTCAGGTCATGAAAGGTGGGCAGAAAATCCCACTGTACGATGGGCACATCGCATTGCGAACCCGCTTTAATCCCTGGCCCGGATATGACGGTGGGCACACGGATTCCACCCTCATAAATGGAACGTTTCCCCTCCTGTAACGGACCATTAAACCTGCGGATTCCTCCATCAATTTTTCGCTTTTCGGAATGTCCGCCTCCATTGTCGGAAGTAAAGATGATGTAGGTATTTTCCAATTCGCCTGCTTGCTCAAGTGCATCAAGCACATCGACCAATGTGAGATCCATTTCCTCCACCATGGCTGCATAGGTAATCTTTTTATTTGCTTCTCCTTTCGGGTTGTTAACCGGATCATCGTTTAGTTCTTCCAGGCCTTTCGTATCATATCCTGCTGCGATCCACCGCTTTTTAGTTCGTTCAAAAGCCTCCCGAGTACAGACAAAAGGAATATGAGGAGCGTAATGCGAAACCATCATAAAGAAGGGCTGCTTTCCGGCATGTTTCTTAAGGAAGCCTGCAGCATCTTTTCGTAAAGAATGCATCCGCTTCGGATTATCCGGAGGAAACGGGGTTTTATCCTTAATCGGATCCCAATAGGAACCATGCCCGTTACCATTTCCTCCCGGTTCACCCGGATTTTCATCGGTTAGGTCATACCCGGCCTCGTCAAATCGTCCCATCGCACTACATCCCTTGCCAAAATGAGCGGTGATATAATTCTTTCCCGACTCCTTGAGCATTTCCGCCATGGTAATTTCAGCTTCATACCCGTCCGGACGCTGAACTTGAGACAGAACATCAAAAACATTCCGGTACTGAATCTTGGCGGTCGACTGACCATGCTGGATACTGATCCGAGATGCGGTACAGGTAGGTGATGGAGCGTATGCAGCAGTAAAGCGGGCTCCCATTTCAGCGAGCCGCTCGATTCCGGGTGTTTGAATGAAAGCATTTTGGGTTGAGGGCTCTGCATCCATCATCTGTACCGAAGTATCCGCATAGCCGAGATCATCCGCATAGATGAGAATAAAATTGGGTGCCTTTGCCGATAAGCAAAGTGACGCGACAAAGGGAAAAAATATCGTGATTAGACGAATGGTATTCATGGTAATTAGTTTTGGTTAGCAGTTCCACGATCCTCGTGCATCTGGATCAGCCGTTTGGAACGTTCGAGTTGTTTATCCTGAAAATCAACATGGTTCTGGGAAACACCCACCTGAAAAGCTTTTTGCTTATTCGACGGATCGGTAACCAGTTCCGCCTTCAGTTTAGCCAACCGATTCCTTCCATTTTCAATCCACCCTCCCTCAAGTAGCTCAACATAATTACGTCGAGTTAAGGTAACCGTCTCCGCATTAACCTCTTTCAGGTACTTCGCCCGTTTCTTATCAAGCTTCCGGACAAGATCGGGCATATCCGCAGCCAAATCATTTTCTTCACTTAGGTCCTTACTAATATCAAACAATTCAGTGTTCAAAGAATCGAGGTCCTTGCGCAGTTTATAATTACCGGAGCGGATGACAGACTCGGCGACGCCGGTATGCCAGGGAAAATGAAAAATTAATTCCTTGGTATTACGTTTTACCCGTCCCTTGTTTCCTTTTTGAAAAACATCACGCAGGCTACCTCCGTCCAAATCTCTGGGCAGTGGATCCGTACCGCCTGCCAAGTCATAAAAAGTCTGTAGAAAGTCCCATTGTACGATCGGAACCTTGCAGTAACTCCCTCCCTTTACTTCAGGCCCACGAACGAAGGATGGCATGCGAATGCCGCCTTCATAAAGACTTCCTTTTCCGGCCTTAAGCGGAGCATTTCCACGAAAACCACCTCCATTATCCGAGGTGAAAATCACATAAGTTTCCTCCTCTATCCCAAGTTCATCAATCGCATCCAATAAGGTTCCAAATGCACGGTCCACATCATCGAGCATGGCAGCGTAATTAATGATCCATCCATGGTTATACATGGCAATGGGTATTTCTTCGTCCGGCATTCCGTCTTTTTTCTCATATTTCTTACCCTTCGGTAGTTTCTTGTATTTCTCACGGGTTCCCTTGAGCGAGTCGTGCCAAATATGGTTGGCATAATGAGAGAGCTGCAAATAAAAAGGCTTCTCAGCAGCTACCTTTTCCTTCATGAAGTTGATGCTTTTATCAGTAAGCGAAAAGATTCGCTTGGGATCATCTTCAGGGAGATGCGTCTTGCCGTCATCATCAAAATCGCCAGGCCCGTTCCCATTCGGTCCATCCGTGACATCATATCCAGCTTCAGTCGGCTTAATACTTTCATTGTGCCACTTGCCAAAATGAGCAGTCTGATAATTTGAGTTCGCTTTTTTTAAAGCCAGCGGAATCGTAATTTGTCCAAGATATTGCTTCTTCGCTTCCACCGCAGAAAGTACGGTGTACCTCAACCGACTAGGCGTCATTCCATGGAGTAGACTATTTCTTGACGGAGCACACAAAGCCGAGGGTGAGTAGCAGGAGGACAGAACCATCCCCTCGCGTGCCAGTCTTTCCACATTGGGAGTCCGGTTAAAATCACTCCGCGTATCCTCGCGCCCTTTGATCATTTCAACCGAAGTCTCAGCCCAACCGAGATCATCCATGTACACCAACACAAAGTTTGGAGATTTGGATGCTTTTAAGATGAAAGGTAGTGCCAAAATCGCTACCAATGTTTTCAAAAGGCAGACATTATAAGAAAAAGAATTAAATAAATTTTTCATAATTTTTAATCAGAGTCACCGGGCTTATTATTCGTGGGCGAGATATTGAAGCGGTTCAGCGGTCCGGCACATCATCGGCCTCAAGGTCACCAAGAACATATTGAAGTCCGCGAAGGTAATGCTCAACGATCTTAGGGTTCCAATAAGCCGATTCATTGTGCCCGAAAGTGGCATAAAAGACGCGTCCCCTGCGTGCTTTTTTACACCAGGAAGTTGGATACTCACGCTCTAAATTGAGCGGGACTTTAGCAGGGTTGGGTTCACCCGGCTTCCGTTCCGCTTCGGGAGGGACGGTTTTGATTTTACCGTTGTTGTTATGGGTGTTCTGCCTCGCTGAAAGATCGATGCATGTCAATGTATGGAAGTTACCTTTTTTATAAGGGTGGATCTGGCGATAAAGCTCATCATTGATGTCAAATCCCTCTCCATGAAAACACAGGTTTATGGCATGCCTCGGGTCATAGTTTCGTATTCGCCAAGTACCGGTTTTACCCCAAGGATGGCCGCCGAATGCACCACCCCAGAGCTGCGAATACTCTGGCCACTTATCTTTTCCACCGTCAGTGGCGGCATGGCATCCGAATAAGCCACCGCCTTCATATACGAAGTTAAGAAAAGCCTCACGGTTTTCGCCTTTAAAACCGCCATGCAGACTGGTAGCGTTCAATACCGCAATCGCATCAAACTGTTTGAGGTAAGCTGAAGTCCACTGAGTTGAATCGTTATTAATGGTCAGGGTAAAAGCACCGGTTTTACGCTCGATCCGCTTCAGCATTTCTTCGCCGATCAATCGGGAGTTATGCTTGAAACCGTGACTAAGGCTATAAATCAGGAGTTTCCGGTCTTTCCTCGGTTCTGCTGGTAACTTTTCTGGAATCGCGGACTCGACCATCTTTAATTCCTCCTCCGTTGGAGGTACCCACCCTCCTTTGGGAGCAGACAGATCCCGTTCCCCTGTCGCTCCCCATAAAAAGGAAGCCATAAAATAGGCCAACAGAAGGATATACTGGGCTGGCTTCATGAACTCTTATTTTGCTTTCGGACTGGGTATATTCAATTCGGCCAGAGTAAATGCAGTGGATCGCTTTTTGTTCCAACCACGTACTTTTTCAATATCTTTGGGATTTACGGGAGCTCCGCTGTTTCCCCAAGATCGTCTAACATAGGTCATGACAGATGAGATCCATTCATTATCATAAGCTTCCATGGGTGCCATAACACCCCCATAAGTGACGCCATCAATCGGCCCGGTCATTCCCTTCAGGATAATTTCCGCCAAGTAACGATAATTCCTTTCGTTGACTCGGGGAGAACCTGCCAACGAGGGTGCGAGCATCGTGTGATTCTGCGGTTCCGGCATGTTTACCCCCTGTCCTTCCTTTCCATGACAAGAGGCACAAAGACCCTGATAAATTTCACGACCTTTATTAAAGCGAGCCAACTCAGATTCGTCTAAAGAAGGTAAGGCCTTTTGCAGCTTGTACTTTGGATCGCCTGGCCAGGTAAGAAAGTCATAGAGAATCGCCAAGCTGTATTCTGGAACCCCGGCTTCTTCCATTCTCGTTAAACCGGAAGGTTTACTTTTGCAGCGAATCAAATCTCTGGGAACAGATCTCCCGCCTTGGCTGCCAAGGCGGAATCCCTCCAGCAGCGAAGCACGAAACCCGGATTGAGTTTGTGCCGTAAAATCAAGCAGAGCCGTGAAGGAAGTCTCCTCATCAGCCAAGGTAAAACAAGCAAAAGCAAGGTGCTGGGGAAGCGGGTGCGTATCCAGATTCTGAAAGCGAGCTTCTTTACTGAGCAATTCCAATGCAGGAATGTACTCAGCCGAATTCAGGGCCACCATGAATGCTTTGGCAATAATTTCCTTACCGATGAATTTTCCCGCGGCATTGAGGACGCGTTCGATGTGTCCCGCACGAACTAGATGTGCTTTGGTTTGTTTTTTGTAAAAGCTCAGGGACATCAAACGCTGGGCAGCGATATCGAGGTCATCATCAGGGAGAGCTTGCCCCACCGCATCAAGAAGGGCATCCGAAGCTTCATGATGAAGCAGTCTTTCACCGACTATCCGCAACGCGGCCAAACGAACCTCGATATTCTTATCCTTGATCGCACTCAACACCAATGACTCATCCCATTCGCCCATTCCGTCCAGGGTCCAGAGTGCATGAGCCCGGGCCAAGCCCGTCTCCGCCTGTTTTACCATATTCTTTAAAAGGGGGATCGCGTTCGTTTCCTTGCGTAAAACCAGCAGTTTCTGGGCTTCGTCCCGCCACCATCCATTTGGGTGGCCCAATGCTTCCACTAATTCCTTCGCATCAGACTTTCCTAAGCGGGGCAACGGTCCGGGTTCGATATCCTCACGAACCAATCGATAAATACGTCCTTTACCAACATTTTTGTCCAAACCGCGACGCAGGATTTCCTCGCGCAGGTAGCTGCCTTCTCTGGTCCAGTTGCCATGCTGAATGATACCACGATACATATCTATAAAGTATAAAGTCCCGTCCGGACCGGTATAGGCATTTACAGGACGGAAATTAGGATCGGTGGAGGCAATGAATTCGAGCCTCTGTTTCTCCAACCGGTTATGCAGGGTGATCATGCCTTCGTCATAGTCTACATCCGAGCACCGGATCATCCGTCCCACAGGTTCGCAAACCCAGTAGGTGCCCTTCATGTCATCTCCAAGCCGGTCTCCCCGAAAAACGGTCTGCCCACAAGCTCCGGTGAACCGTTGTAAAGAGCCGTCTTCCGATCTTCCTAATCCACGCCCACCCTGCAAATCGGAGGTTCCCTGAATCGGCCAAGTGGCTCCATAACCTTGTCCCAGCTTAACTCGTTCGAATAAATGTCTATACTTGTTCGAAAGGGAAAGATCACCCAAGTATTTTCCAGGGAAAATGGTCGCTAAACCTGGTTCACTATTTTTGGTGGCGATGCTTTCACCCCGGTCATTCACCGTCTGGCCCCACTGTCCGGAAAAGACTACTTTTCTCTCTTCAATCGTCTGATCCCGGTATCGGAAAATAGAGGAACTCTTGGTATTGTAAATCCAGTTATCCATGGTCCACTGCAATCCATTAATTTTATGCTCCACATTGCCGGATTCTCTTTTGCTGAAATTCTCGTAAATACTGACTTTTATATCGGCCTTACCATCCCCATTGGTATCTTCGCACAACCAAAGATGGGGCGGCTCTCCAATCAACACTTTATTATCCAGCGTGAGGATCGCCCGGGGCAGAACTAAATTATCCAGATAGGTAGTCGCTTGATCCATGCACCCGTCCCCATCCAAATCGACTAGTTTCACAACACGACTGACCGGGTCTAATTCGCCACTCATATCAATATCCTGCATGTAGCTCCGCATTTCGGCAACATACAGCTCCCCGTTTGGTCCCCAAGCCATGCAAACCGGTTCTTCGATCATGGGCTCTGCGGCAACCAGTTCCAATTTGAAGCCATTCGGCACACGAATTTTTGAAAGGGAATCCTCCGGAGAAAAAGTGGTGGATAGAGGATCGGGATCTATTTTAATTTCTGAACGGTCCTCTGCGTACGCATTTAAGAACAAAAATAAAATAGCGAGTGTAAACAGAATCCAATTAAATGCACGGCAGTGAGATGTTTTAAAATGATTACTTATTTGGATCATATAACGAAAATTGAACCGTAATTACTGTGCTTCAACCAACACTCTTACTTGGTCTAAATGTCCGGGGTTTTCCCTTAATTCAAGAATAAGCGAATGTCTATCCGCGGTTAGAATTAACTTATCAAAACCCTTTCTTTCATCACCTTCCGGTCTGGGTTCAATGGTTCGTGCAGAGGGGTAGTCTGCCCCGGGTATGCCAAAAACGACCTCGGATTCATTTAATAAACGATCTTCGGTGATAACACCCACAATGGGCTTCGCAAATGTAATCTGTCCAATGACACTACGGCGACGGTTCGGATTCTCTCCTTCGGGGTAGGCATCCAACTGTAACAAGTAACTTGTCATTGCCCGATGAGGAACAAGGGTTGGTTTTTCCTCATAATGTGACTTCTCATATTCCCCGGGATCAATCATATCCACCCGCATACTCTCGCTGGAAAGAAAACCTCTCTTTTCAGGAAAGACAACGATGTGTTCGTTATCTTTATAATTCCCGGGATGAAAGTCTGGTCCCGGAGAGACAAATCGCATGGAACCGGTGGTTTGAAGAACACCATAATTAACCGGCAAAGCATTTTCAAACTGACTGGTTTCATAAGAAACGGAATCAATCACCGAAGAATTAACACGTGCACTTATTGATTCCCCCTCCCTTACTAAATGAGAAACTTCTTCCAGCCCTGCTTCACGGGGCAGACTTACTTCCACCTCGCCATCAAATACGCATACCTCAGTTTGGCCATTCTCGCTCACCGAAACCCCGAATGATGTACCGAGATCCACCACATGAGCTGCCACTGTGTCGACCACAAAACCAACCGCGGATTCTGGGATCGTCGCAGTCACCAAACCCTTATGAAGCAGGACTCGATCTTGATCAAAAACCTCCAATTCTGCAGGTCCCTGCACCGTAACCCGTGCCCCATTTGAAAAATCCAGTCTCAATAACCCACGAGTCAAGGAAAGGATTCCAGGCTCCACTGTTTCCCCAGTCTTGTAGGTAACTCCATCGGCACGGTATGCACCGATAACATGCGCCACCTCGGCAAATGGCCGATTGGATACCTGAAAAATAAGCAGCCCAAAAAACAGAACCAGGCAGGCGGCAACCGCCCACACTGTTTTACGGGTAAAAATGCTTTGCCCGGGAAATAGAATCGTTCCCTCTTCCTCCTGCTGACTTGAAAATCGACGTCGTAAAGAAGCATGCAGACCAACCGAGCTTAGGTAGTGAATACGGGCTTGGGGATCTTGAAGCATTCGTTCCTCCAAGGCTTTCATACCAACCTCACTAATAGTTTCATTAAGAGACTGATCAATTAACTCCTGAAATTCCTTATCTTTCATCAGATCATGCTCCCCTCTATTCCAAGTTGAGCTTCGATACATTGATGTAATTTACCGCGAATGCGATTGAGCTTTTTATAAAATTTATTGGCGGTGCCGCCCTTTTGTTTGGCGTAGGATTGTACGGTGGCACCTTCGGCATAACAGCCGGAGACTATTTCACGATCGTCCTGTGGAAGTTTCTCCACACATGAATCCAATGCACGACGACGGGCTTCCAGTTTATCGGCTTCCTCGGAATTGTCTGAGGCTAAGAGTTCAATCATTTTCTCGCTAAAGACATGGCGATCTCTTCGAGCCCGGGTCAGGTGATTGAGTGCTTCATTCTTGGCCACCTGAAAAGCCCAGTTCCGAAAATTAGTTCCCGGCTTAAAACGATCAAAACATCTCCACATAGTCATGCTCGCCCGTTGAACCACATCTTCTGCATCTGCACTTCTTCCCACCATTCCCAGGACAAAGGAAAACACTGCAGGCTCGTGACGCACGTAGAGAGCAACAAAGTCTTCATGTCGGTTGGAATTTGAGCTTGGGGTTGCCATTGAAATAAAGGTTATAACTAGTAAGTTACAATTAAACCAAAATTAGCCGATATTTTATTGCATGTAAGGACATTAATAATCTGCACTGGGATCCTGCAGGGTTTAGGAGTCGAAAGAGAAAGCATTAATATTAAATCGGCTCACTTTACTTATTTAGTTATTTTACTCCGAGTGGCATGAGGCGTTTTTCATAGTCCCAATTGGCTTTTTTGTTCATGTTCCTGAGTGTAATAATGGGGGGGCAATAATATTGATTCCTTAAACGGACCAGCTCTTTTTTAAGCTTTGTTATAACTGTTTTATTCTCAGGTATGAAATATTGACTAATCATTTCTTGGGGATCTTTTTTAAGATCAAAGAATTCCCACTCGTTGTACTTTGGGTAATAAATCAGTTTGTTCCGTCCGTCCGTTACCCCGAAATGGGGCTGCACATTATGGTTCGCCAGTTCGTGATAGGTGTAAAGAAAAGTCTTTCTCCAATTATCCGGAGTTTTGCCCTGGAGGACGGGAACCATGCTTTTGCCTTGAATTTCTTGAGGGATTTCAATTCCTGCAATATCAAGAAAAGTGCTGGCTATATCAATATTGGACACAATGTCTTGATCGTTCACCACGCCCGCTTCGACTTGACCCGGCCAATGGACGATGAACGCGGTTCTGAAAGACTCCTCGTACATAAACCGCTTATCGAAAAATCCATGTTCTCCCAGAAAGAATCCATGATCCGCCATGTAGATGACAATGGTGTTATCCGCCAAATCATTTTCTTGAAGAAAAGCACGGATACGCCCCACATTCTTATCGATACCAGCCCCCGCAGCCAGAAAGTTTTTGAGAAGGGCCTGATACTTGAAGCGGGAAAGCTCCCTGTTTTGATCATTCCAGTTCAAATTCATCGCCTGAAAAGGTTTGGAAAATTTTGAGCGATAAGCATTCCAGGCTTTTCTTTGCTTCGGGTTGAGTTTGCCTAACTCCCCTGGATCACCGACTAGAATCCCATGCGACAAGTTTTTATAAAGAGTCAAAGTTTGCTCGCGTATCGCCGTCCCACGATAGGAAAAATCATCAAATAAATTATCAGGTTCGGGAATATGGACGTCGTCGTACAGATCATATTCTTCCGGACCCGGACAAAACCCATGGTGTGTGGCCTTGAACTGGGACATCAGCATAAAAGGTTTGCTTTTATCACGACCGTTTTTCAGCCATTCGATCGTTAGGTCGCCCACAATATCAGAATTATAACCGACCACCGTCCGGGTATCCTGTAATCCTTCCGCATTCCCCCTCTGAAGAAAAGGATTATAATATCGACCCTGCCCCTTCATGACATCGAAATAATCAAAGCCTGTCGGTACTGATGCCAAATGCCACTTCCCGATGATCGCGGTTTGGTATCCATTTTTGCGCAATATCTTAGGGAAGGTCTGCTGGGATCCGTCGAAGTTGGTATTTCTATTCCAGGTAACCCCGTTTCTATGCCCGTATTTTCCGGTAAGTATGGCCGCCCTGCTTGGACCGCAGAGCGCATTAGTTACGAAACATTTCCTGAAAAGCATTCCTTCGCTCGCCAGCTTGTCGATATGGGGGGTATGAGCCACGTCTTTAAGCCTTCCACCGTAAGCTCCAATTGACTGCCAAGCATGATCATCGCTGAAAACAAAAAGGATATTGGGTGATTCCGATGGCTTCTTCGCCAGCGAAGCAACTACTTGCGCCCAAAGGAAAAAGAGAAGGATGGAGTACTTGTATTTCTTATTCATGTTTGATTTTCTCTCTCGAAGTCATGAGGGAGGAAGATGCCATGAAAGCACTGTCCTCACCCTCGGCACTCAAGAACGTTTAACCTCAATTAAATCCACTTCAAGGTTGCTTCCTTCCGAGCCCTTGAGCTTGATCTCGAGAGATTTGATAACGTTTTTCCAGTTCGTATTACCTGTTAGCGGAAGCCGAACCTCCTTGAATTGTTTGGAGGCAGAAACTTTCATGACGGAACCAAGGGATTTGCCATTGGCAAGGGCCTCGATCTCAAGAGGTGCATCTGCCCGCAGCTTAATGAGCAGTGCTTGGTCGGATCCGTTGGGTTTGATCTTGAGTCCCTTGCGAACCAAAGAACCGGGTTTGCCGGGAAGACGGAATTGCAGAAAACCCTGAAAGCCGGCTATATTTTCCCTTATTCCCCTGCCCTGCCAGCCTTCGGTCTGCCAACCCCCGCAATCAAATTCATAGGTGAGGCGTCCGTCCTGCGGGTCCCGACCGTTGAGCTTCTCCCACTTGTCGGACAATCCGTCGCCGTCGTTATCTTTGCGGTTGATTTCGTATTCTGGATTCACTCCACGGCCACCTTGCCAATCGTCCCCGTTATGACGGAGCGCATTGGAGGATTCTTCATCTGCTCCTAGATCGCCCTTAGCCAGCCAGGTGTCGAGCAGCTTGCGATGACGATTCAGTTCCTTGGCAAACTTGGGATCACCCACCAAATTATTCACCTGAGCAGGATCCTTAGATACATCGTAAAATTCCTCCTTGGGCCGTTCACCAAAGTAAATCCTTTTCAAGTCATCGGAAAGTTTATCCGCAGCGTAGAGTTCCTTGAGGTTTTTCAAATAGTCCTGACCGTCCCGGTACTGCGGTTGGAGCAGGATGCGGTCGAGCTTGTAGTTACGAGTATAACGGAACTTTTCGGTCCTTATGGTACGCACCCGGTCTATGGTATGATCGAGCCGGTCCTTCGCCGACGCCACCCATTGGCGGGGCTCGAAGTCCTTGGCGAAAAGATTGCGGCCTTCGTACCAATCGGGCAGCTTGATTCCCGCCCAACTTAAGGTGGTCGCAGTCAGGTCCAAGGTACTGACCAAGTCCTTGCGGGCACCTTGCTTAGGCACCCATTTGTCGGGTCCCATGAGCATAAACGGAACATGTAATCCGCCCTCGGTCGGCATCTGTTTGTGCCGGACCAAGTGATTGGCTCCGTGATCGGATAAATAAACCACAATGGTGTTCTCTTCGAGTCCCGACCCCTTGAGACCAGCCAAAATTTTCCCGATGTGATCGTCATCGACTCGAATCGCATCGCAGTGCTGAGCCACGACTTTACGGTGCAGGTCATTCTGTGGGTAATCGGCGGGTACGGCAACCTTGGAAGGATCGGTACGCCTGTCCGCAGCCAATTTCTTAGTGTTGATTTTCCCACCCTTGGTTTGGAATTGAATGAAGAAGGGCTGGTTCTTCTTGAGGATTTCCCAACTGTCGGTCTGTCCTTTGAGTTTGATCTTCGAGTAGACCTTATCGCTTTCCCATACGAAGTTGTAATCGGTCTTCCCGTGATTAAAGGTCGAGTAACCTGCTTCCTTCATAATTTGAGGTAGAATCTTCATACCCTTGGGCAAATAGAGCTGTGCATCCTTGGCTCGGGACGAACGATGCTCATGGGAACCAAACCGGATTTGATTGGCCCCGACCATCATCGAGGATCGGCAAGCTGAACATACGGGAGCTGGAACATAAGCACGATCGAAGCGCACGCCCGCCTTAGCAATCGAGTCAATATGTGGGGTAGCCAATTTGTTGGCTTCATGTCCATAGGTTCCCATCCAGGGCGAAGTGTCCTCGGCAAAGATCCAAACAATATTAGGACGGGAATCCGAACCAAATAGATAGCCTCCTAGGGCAAGCAATAAGATAGTAAGTAGGTTAAAGGAACTTTTCATTTTTTTATATTTTATATAAAGGTAATACTATTTCTTCATGGGAAGAGGATCCCGGTATGGACGATGCCAGATATTTCGATAACGTACCGGATTCCCATGATCCTGGAGCCTAAGGTTACCGGTCTTTCCCTTGCTTCCTCCCACTTCCATATTGTCTTGGATCAGAACGCCGTTATGCAAAACTGTGTAAGCACTTTTACGAATGTATTTCCCCTCCTTATCTTGAACCGGGGCATGTACAATCACATCATAGGTCTGCCACACACCAGGAGCCCGGCATGCATTAACCAAGGGAGGGTAGCGGTTATAGATAGATCCTGCCTGACCATGAGAATAAGTGGAATTTTTGTACGAATCCAGAACCTGAACTTCGGGGCCTCCCAATGGGAAAAAGCCTGAATTCCCCCTACCCTGCCCGGAACCTTTTACTTCGTCTGGAGTGCGCCACTCCACATGATACTGGCCATATCCGAGCTTCTTTTTTGTCTGAATCGTACCGGTACCACGAACCACTTCCATGGCGCCATCAATCAATTTCCATTTCACTTCCCCTCCCTTTGTGCTTTCCCAATGATCAAAGTTCGTTCCATCAAAAAGTACGATGGCATCAGATGGTGCCTTCCCCACTTTGTCAGGATTTCCGTAAACTCCGGGGGTCACTACCGGTGGGAGGGATGAATCTTGTTTTGCACTTTCTGCAAATGCAGAAAAAGTAAAAAGAGATAGAGAGAATATGAACAAGTTCTTGTGCGTTTTCATTACAATATATCTAGCCCGTGAAATGTTTTATGCCTAGGAAAAAGCGACATTAATGAACTGATTTTAAAAAGAGTTGAACCCTTTGAGTACAAACCCAGGCAATAATCAACGCCGATATTTGCGCAATCTTTGATCGCTTTCCAATAGGTCAGAAAAATCGTCAACATCGATATCCTTTGTGGCGGAACGCTGTCTTCTCGGATCCAAATCATTGGACACCAGTCCATGAGGACTGAGAGGTTCCTCCTCCCGTCCCAAAACATCCAATACCTTACGGGCTAATTGCCTGCCAACAGGTTCACCCAGTAAGCCCCCAATATGCAGATCTCCGTAGGGATTGTTTTCCCCTTTCTTATGAAACCCAGCTTTTTTCAACCAGGTGGAATAAAACTTTTCGTTGGAAATGAGGGCATGTTGATCACAAATCGCGATCTCCGGATGCCGGCTCATCACTTCCAGTGCCCATGGGTTGATGAATCGCTCCATGGTTTTCTGTACTCGCCCGGTTGCCTTATTATCGGGTCCCAGTTCACCAGGGGGAGGATATCCACCGGGAATCGGAGTCGTGGTGACAAAGATCAGTTTTGCCTTGGTTTTCTTTAATTCTGCAATCACTTTCTCCAAATCTTCCTGATAACGAGCCTTGGTATTAGCTGAATCCCACTGACCAAAATTAAAACTGATCACATCCCACCCCAGTCCGGGTTGGTCATAAGCTCCTAGCCACTGCACAATATTTTCCACGCCCTTGCGGACTGGACCGCAATTAGTGGGAGGATGATAGATATTCAGTTTTCCCATCAATGCAGTACGAAGAGCTTTGTCATAATTTCCGGAAATCGAATCTCCAATGAAAAGGTACCGGCCAAGGTTTGGATCATCCTGGTTTTTAGAGTCCTCGAGCATTCGCAGGCAGACTTCACTTGCATGAAAAACATTTCCTTCCATCTTTCCGTGAACGAAAGCCTGCTGAACAAAGGGTTTGATATCTTTCTGACTCAGAAGTCCCATAATCCGGTGCTGTCCATCATGACCCTGGGTGCCGATTTGGTAGATTGCATCACCAATCTGCACATCCATAAAACGACTGTTTTCACGAATAAATCTTCCTGCTATCCACGGCTTCGCAGGGGTTGGTAATTGGTCGGGGATTGGAGCTATATAAAGTTTTCCGTCCATGATTGGACGCCTTCCCCGCTCTTCCCACTTCCTGATCGCTTCTGCATCCTTGAAGGTTCGTTTAACATATAAATCCTTAGGCAAGTTGTAGGAAAATTGTTTTTCCCCCATTTCAAATTTCACCTTCCTCGCATCGAACTCACCTCGTTGCACTCTGGATTGCAGACCCACTTTCGTATTCACATTGAGCATAACCTCGATTGCTCCATCCGCATTGCGTATATAAAAGTTCCGCATCTCCTGATCTAATGGCGTAATCACTCCATTGGTTATCCAGTCTCCGGTAAGAGGGTCCGCATAGGATCGCTCTTCTTTGACTGTGGAAAATTGCCCAAAGGCAAACGATGGCACCAAGGCAAACACCAAGAGTGAAAGAAAGAACCGAAAGGGGCTATACATACAGTTTAATTTTAAAACAATTTAGTGCCCACCAATAATCGACATGGAATCAATAACCAGAAAAAGTCAGAATGAATCCGAAATTTTACACTCGATCCAGAGTTCCGGAATAGCCTGCAAAAGAATCGGTCTCGACTCCAAGCCTTTGCAGAATGCTAACAAAAAGTTTTGCGAGTGGTGGTTCTTCCTCCGCCACTTTACTTCGCCATCCAGCATCACTTGTAACCCCGGCTCCCGGCAGGCTTCCGTCCTCACGCAAGCCGACATAGTTAAGGAAACGTCCATTGGAAAAACCAAGGTTTTTTCCTCCCGCAGAAATAATGGGGTAATTCCTCGAGAGGTGAAAGCTACTCGATGCGGAACCGTGCATAGCAAAGGTATTATCCAACATATTACCATCGCCGTTTGGCTCACGGGTACCCTTTAGTTTTGAAACAAATCGTCCAAATTCCTCGGCTTGATACCGGTTATAAGTTCCAAGGTTTTGCCAGCCATTTTTGTTCTTAACATCATGAGTCAATCCATGGGCATTTCCCAAATCTACCGCCTTGGAAAGCATATCATGAGGGCCTCCTCCATTTTCCCGACCCAGTTGAAAAGTAGCGACGCGGGTGGAGTCGCTCAAAAAGGCAAGATAGATCAGATCATACATTGTCTGAAAGTACTGCCTCGCTTCGCCTGGGCCCGATTCGAGATGCAGGTTTGAAGAATCAACTTTTGGTAAGGGAGTATCCTGCCACTGTAGAGCTTTCGCCATCCTTACCTCCGTGTCCCGAACCGAATCAAGGTATTGCTGAAGAGTATCCTGATCATATTTTGAAAGTTTTCTGGCTAAGGAACGGGTATCATCGATCAGTAGATCCAATGCACTTTTACTTCTAGCGAGTGTTGCAGCCGCATCCTTGTCCGAAGCCACAAAAAGCATATCAAAAATTTGTTTAGGCTTGTTCATCGCCGGCACAGGTCGTCCTTCACGGTTGAAAGACTGAGTCTGAGCACCGCGCGGACCCCCAATCCCTCCATTGGTAGACATAACCAATGAAGCATGCCTGGTATCTTCACCAATATGCTCGGCATATAGCTGATCCAGGGATATTGAATTCCAGTAAGGCCCATGCCCCTTCGTATCGGCTCCAGTTAAATATTGGTCCGCATTGGAATGACCATGCACCCGCCTAACTGCAGGGTGAGACAAACCACCATAAACTGTAACATCGCTTCGAAGGGGGTTAAGGACATCCAAGACCTTTGTGAACTCGAAATCTTTTTCCCCTCCATGTGGAAACCAACTCCAATCCTTCCACGCCGGATCTTCTCGAAGTGGAACACCAACACCATCAGGATGGTAAATGCTCACGAAGCGTTTTGGGGTAACAGCTGGGGTTGGAGCCTTATAACCAAAGGATTCAAACCAAGGCAACGCAAGAGAAAGACCTGCACCACAAAGAAAAGTTCTTCGTCTAATAGTAACATTTTTTTCGCTGGTACTCATAAGATCTATAATTGAAAATAAGTTAGTATGCAGTTACATCGAGTGAAAAATCGTACTTTTGGTAATAAAATAAATTAGGTCACCCAACCGGTCTCCATTCTTCCTGAACATTAGTGTTAGATCTTCTATCCCCGCATGATCAGAAAAAGATAATGGCCGACCGAGTGCATAAGTGGTCATCTTACGGACCATCGCTCGGGCAAATTGGTCCTGTCTTTCCTTCAATAAATAACGCTTTAGTCCATGCATCCCTTCGAGGGGTTGCTTATTGAAAAGCAGGGCGGAGGCATCTACCGGTTTGTCATTAACTTTTGTCCGGTATGAACCGAAAGCATCATAATTTTCGAATGCGATTCCCCAGGGGTCAATTCTTGCATGACAGGAATAACAAGCTGGGTTGCTCCGGTGATCCGCAATTCGTTCCTTCAAAGTCATTTTTTGAATTTCGGGATCAGCCAAATCCACTTCTGGAACATTGGGCGGAGGCGGAGGCGGAGGATCTCCCAAAATACTTTCAAGCATCCACACACCGCGTTTAAGAGGATTGGAATCCTTGCCATCCGAGTTCATTGCAAGAACAGCGGAACCAGTCAAGAGCCCCCCGCGGTTCAGTTGCGGTTCGATGGAAACTTTCTGAAAGTGAGAACCACGGACACCCCTGATTTTGTAGTGACTTGCTAATCTCTCATTGACCAAAGCATAGTCTGAATGAATGAAATCGAAGATACTGCTGTTGTTTCTTAACACCTCGTGAAAAAAAGCAACGGGTTCTTCCTGCATAGCTCTAAGTAAATGTTGGTCAGTTATGTGTGAAACGCTCTGCAGACCATCGAGATCCAGCCATTGTTCTACAAAATGTCTAACCAAGCGATTGGAGCGAACATCGGTCAGCATGCGTTTAACTTCTGTCTCCAATATGTGGGGTTGCTTTAGGTTTCCCTCTTCAGCTTTTCGTTGTAATTGAGCATCGGGGATACTCGACCATAGAAAAGCGGCGAGGCGTCTGGCCAATTCCCGATCATTTATTCTTCCGGAATCGTTCTCTCCCTTCTCGGGAAGTCGCTGTATCAAATATAAGAATTCTGGATGAGCAAGAACCGTTGTAAGTACTTCCTGCATTGCCTCTTCAAAATTATCGAAATCGGGTCTGTAATTATCAAATAAGCTCAAAAAACGCTCGACCTCCTTATCTGTTGCAGACCGACCCCATGCCCGTCTGATGAACCGGGACAGCACTTCGGCCGCGTGTTTTCTCTCACTTTCCCTGTCATTCCTCTCAAAGAAAATCCTTTCGTGTGTACCAGGTGGCCATTGGGCATAATATGGTGCCCTGATTTCAATTCTATCTATGTACACTTGCAAAGGTTCTGACCCAAAAGCATTGGAAATATTTCTAATATGAAGAAATTCATCTCTTCTCGGGAAAGGCGTGGATAATTTACGAAAAGGGTTTCGCTGAATATCTTCAAGATAGACTTCGAAATGAATCCATTGGGGACTTTCACCCGTTCCGGTAACCGGGATATCCCGTTCACTTATCACATTGGAAAAGTTTGCATTGTTACTGGTGTGGGCACTCAGCTTAAGTTGTAAACTAGCATATTCATCTTGGTTATCTGAGGACCGCCAGGCACGAATGCTGACCCTCATAACGCCCTCGTCGGGTAAGAAACGATCGAGATTCCATTTTATCTCATTGGACTTGGGCAAGACCAGGAAAAATCCGTCTTTCTCCAAAGCTGGCACATTGTCGGGATCTGATTTTGGAGTTAGTTTACTTTCCTTGAATGGAATTCCCTTCCCAGTATAAGTATTAAAAAGGTGAGTAGATTTCCGGCTTTTTTGATAGCTATTGTCACTTCTATCAAAGGTATTTTTTTTGGGATCCGTAGCCGACTTATCGAATTCTTTTTTCATCGAAACCAAGTAAAATACAGGTGTGGGTCGCTCGCCAGTTACGGTTGCCCGCTTCAAAGCTTTCAATCCAATTTCCCGGTACATTTGAAATTGCATGGGAGACATTTGCAAAAGTTCAGTACTGTTTTTAAATCCGTCTTCCGACGCAGTCTCAGGAGGAAGGGTTTCATCGGCCGTCAAAGATACACCAAGCAAGTCCTCAAGAGCGTAGTTATATTCGTAACGAGTAAGTCGACGGAAGGAAGATGTTCCTTTTTCAGTACGGGACACCGACGAAGCCTTTTGCAGTTCTGTGGCCAGCCAATCGATCGTTAGCGAACGGTTTTCATCGGACAAATTAATTTTTGCATCCTCCGGAGGCATCTCGCCATTACTCAAAACTTCCATCACCTCCAACCACCAGTCCTTGTCACCTCCGCTAATCAAGTTGGGATCGAGACTGTCGATTCGAAATTTGCCCTTTTGCTTTTTAGGGCCATGACATTCCACGCAACTCTGTTCCAATGCAGGTTGAACAGAAGAATGAAAACCGGAAAGGTTTGCTTCGGTAGTTTGTGTAATCGCAAGTCCATCTTCGACTTTTCGGTCCGAATGCTCCATAAGAAGGAGAGAGTTTAAACGCCCGACATTTTTTGCCTCCGCAAAAGTCATGGGTATTTTAGATATCCCGATTGCATCAATCTCAAGAATGGAGGAGTGTAAGGAATTCTTGGAGTTATTCTTTTCTCCGGGGTTACGAAAGGTAAACCGGAGATCTGTCACACCATCCACCTGGCAGGGAACTCGAGTCAGGTTACAGGATCCATTTTGTGAAGCACGAACCTCTTTGGCCAATGGAAGAAATGTCTTTCCGGCATCCGTGCTGTAGGCTAGATCATAATCCTGCTGTGCCCGCTGATCTCCGTTCCAGGAAAATACTCGAACCTCTTCTAGGCTGATGATTTTGAGTCTGGAGAAAGTGACCACCCAATCTTTGATGTCATCACGGGCGAAAGTTCGAAGAGATCCATCCGTCTTGCTTCCCTTGCCATCGGTTAATTTTAAAAAGTCTCCAGCCTGCAAGTTTAAATTGGAAAGAAATGGATAGCCGGTAAGAAGATCATCATTGGAAATTGATGTTTTAAAGTGTTGATCGACCTCTAGCCTAAATTCACCAGCAATTAGTCCGGACATTCCCAGAAAGCAAAACAACAACAGCATGCACTTTACCCATAAGTACTTCATATAAATAATTGATCGACTGGATTAAAAACAAGAATGAATAGAATGGAATCTTGTTTTTAGTACAATTTTTTAAGGCGGGCTAGGAAGGTTTCGAAAAAGAAACGCATCCGAAGTGACCAAGGAAAGAATCAGGGCTTTCATGCTTCCGCCACTTTCCCGGTAAGCCTTATGGGTCGCCTGTAAAACCGGGCGATCATGAAGGGTCTCATTGCGCCCCATCCAGAAACGGAAGGCATGACGCACAAACACCTGCTCGACACGTTCACTGTTGGCCAGTTTATCGATCATCTCGAGAGCGTTGGCAACTGGTCCGTCCAAAGAAGGGTCGCCGGAGTCGATAATTTCCCCTTTTGCATCAACTGGTTTTTCAAACTCGGTGGTGCGATAGATTCCCGCATGGTTGTACATCTCAAAAGGGAGTCCAAGGGGGTCCATTTTCTCGTGACAACTCCAGCAATACTTTTCCCGGGTTACCCGCATGCGTTCCCGTAAAGTGGTTCCAGGTTCGTCAGGAAGCTGAGCATCCACCGTGATCGGCACATCGGGAATACCGCCGCCAAGCAATCTCTCCCTGACCCATATTCCTCGATGAATCGCGTGGTTGTCCATGGCATCAGAATGGGAGACCAGCCAGCTTGGATGTGTCAGTATTCCCAATCTCTGACTTTCGGGTACCGTTGACAAGGTTCTTTCTGGCTTCATCGATCCGGTTCCGAATGAACGTCGGCTCACTCGGGCAAAGATTTGCTTGCCGGAAAAATTCGCTTCTTCGACATTCGTATTTACATTATTCCCGGCCTTTCTTTTCATATCAGCCATTTTTTTGATTAAGGCTTTAAGCTCTTTTTGCTTACTGGCCAACGTTTTCTTAAGTGCTTTATCGCTCTCATTGGCCTTGGCCTGACCTTCCAGCTTATTGACTTCTTTCGTTAGGATCTTTCGTTCTTCGGCAATTTCCAAAGTGGCTAATTCTTCAGCCCTTTTCTTTTCCTCTTGAGCATTTTTCTGCTCTTCCTTGGTATACCTTCTTCCGAACAACGATCGATCATTTCCTGTATGAACCACTTTTTGAGTCGTCAATAATTCTTTCAATACATTTTTGTCATCAGCTAAAATCAATTCAATTAAACGATCCGTGCTGGCAGTGGCATCAAACATGGCACGAAAGTAAGCGTTGTCTCTGGCGGAAGTTCCAGTGCTGGCAAGAGCTTTTTGATCCTTACAAATATACCCACTCAGATCATAATCAAAGAAATCTCGGAAGAAACGAAGAACCCGGGGCTTGCGGATGGAGTCATCATCCAACATTCGTGAAACTTCACGGCGCACATCGGAGCGGGTTCTCATTTTTCCTTGGACAATTGCGTCCCTCAATTTCTCATCAGGTCTGATGTAACTAAGAGCATGATTTACCGCCAATCCAAGTTCCCAATCCTGCAACATGACTCTTCCATATTTGTCCGCTTTTCCCTCTTTTGCGAGTTCAGGGCGAAAAAGAGCATCACGATCCAGAAAGATTGAAGAAAGTCCCATAAATGCACCCTGTTCACGCCCAATTTTTTTAATGGATTCGTTAACAATTTGCAGATATTCCGAAACTTCTTTTTCCGACGGCGGACGGAAAGTCAGTACTTCAAAAAGAAAGGTAATAGTTTTTCGAATCGAATCCTCCGTAAATTTTTCCTGTCTCATTAAATCATAGACAGGAGTAATCGGACGAACGACTTTAGTATTATAAACAATTGCAGAGGGTAAGCCACGTAGGTCTTCCTTCGGTTTTACCGCATCGTAGGTTTTAGGATTGTCGGTTATTTGCTCGGGAAATTCAACCAAGCTCATTGGACCGTAAGCCATGTATTTCAGGATGTCCTCCGCCTTATTCAGGATCTGAGTGGCTTCGGAACTGTTAACTGAATAAAAGTCAGCATAATTTTCAAATCCATGCTTCCGGTTCGATGACAGTACCACAGGCACACTCTTCACCGCAGTTTGGTAGGCAACCGTTCCACCCTCCCATCTGATAATACGGTCCGTCCCGAAATAAAGCTTAAGTTCTCCGCCATGGTTGGTGGGTACGAAATCACCCCGTGTTCGCACTCCAGGTTTGGAAGGATTAAATGCGGGCTCCATGTTAATCAGTTCATTGAGTCGTGTGATGTGCTCCTGTGGAGTGATCCGCCAAATTCGAGAGGAAGAAGAGGTAGGTTTAAGCTTAATGTCATTGGGTAGTTCGCCAAAGAGCAGATCATGTTCGAGATAGTTTGCCTTTTTGGGATCGAGGTTCGCCTTGAAGCCACCCTTCTCCTTCATTTCCTCTCTTAACTCCTGAACTACCCAATCCGAGAATTTGAGACGTTCCGTGATCTTGGGCTGAGATTTGTTCGGGGGGGGCATTTCGCCCATGGCGACCTGTGCCCAAACCGATTTCCAAACCGCGGCATTAATTTCGTCCACCGGTCCAAGATCCAAAAGGTTTAGATCGGCCTCCTTCGTTTCATCATCATGGCAATCAAAACAATGGTTTTCCAAAAACAATTCGCCAATTTGCTTAAAGTCACCACGAATGATTTCACCGGGTACGAAAGGTTTTCCCCGCAGGCTAGGGATAACCAGTATGGCAAATGCCAATAAAGTGCTTCTGCCGAACACAGTTAAGACAGAATTTGCGTAATTGGACCGGTACTGGAATCGTACTTTTTGGCCATCGCCTCGGTCATATTGAACCGATCACCCTCCACACCGGATACCCGCATAATTGAATTATAGAGGGCATTGATGGGTCGCGTCCCATCCAGTTGAGTGAAGCAACCCGATTTGAAAGCACCGCCACAATTCCCCAGCAACATGACCGGCCAGTTCGCACCATTGGTGTGCTGTTTATCGGCATTATTGCTAGTGTAGACAATCAAAGTGTTATCCATCATGGAGCCACTGCCTTCAGGAACACTTTCTAACTGCTCCATTAGCTTAACCAGCATCCGGGAGTTGTACTGGCGAATCTTGATCCATATCGGATTATCCTTTTGCTTCATATGCCCAAGGTTATGCCCCTGTTGCTCGATTCCTAACCCTTTCCAGGCGCCAAAGATTTCCCCTCGGCCGGAACCGATAGTCAATGTGTTCGTAGTACCCGACTTAAGTGCAGAAATACCAAGGTCCAAGAGTGTGTCGTGCCAATCGGTTTCAAATTCCGGATTGGTGTATCTTTCATCAACTTTGGGAGCAAATTTCTTCAAATGCCCTGAAACTTGAGCCAACCGATCACGCAAACCATTCATATCCTCGAATCCACGAACATACTGATCGTACCTTTGTTTCTCTTGTAAAGGAAGCTGATGACCTTCAGTGGATGCCATACTTTCAATTCTTTCCAGCATGGAGGATCTTGCTTCATGCTGATTACGAATATCTCCCTCTGAAATACCGCCATATAAAAGTTGGTATAAATGATTGGGATTGGAATGCATAAAGATTGGTTGACCAGCTCCACTGGCAGAAAGATTCGCCACGGTAGGCTTGGCCCGCATATTCTCAATGGAATCCATCCCGATGCAAAGATGGGGTAATAAAGTCTGAGGAAGAACTTTGCTCAATTCATAATCGACTGTCGGCCCACCCGGAGGTACACCATCACTTCCACGATACCCACCTAAAGCTCCGAAAAAAGGACTATGCGCCGGGCTGGTATGCTTACCATGCAAACCGTTGATAATATGCAACCGCTCCTTAAAAGGTTCGAGAGCCTCGATCGGCTCAGGTAACTTGACCTTGGACAGGGATCCACTGTTTTTCATCCCATCCGGAATGCAGGTACCCGGCTCAAATCCTTGGTTCTGAAGAAAGAAAATTACCCGCTTGGGAGCGGAACCGGAAACGGAGGCAAAAGCAGAATGGGGGAATAATGAACCAGAAAAAGCGGCACCCGCACCCAGAGCTAACTGCCTGATGGTATCTCTTCGATTAAACTTCATGTGTGTAAATAATATAAGGTTAATAGAAAATATCACTTCTTTTATCCCTTTTTTTCATATTTTTTTTATCAACCTTGCTTTATAAAAATCTTATTTTTTCTTCTTTATACTTTATTGAAGGCTTTCAATTTCAGATAGTAATGAATGCAATCATTGTTTAAATATTATCGGATATTTTTCCCTGCATTGTTTTTTCTGCATTCCATTCAGGGAAAGGAGATTAGCTCAGTAAGTTATCAAGCCCAAGTACTTCCGATACTCGAAAAACATTGTATCCAATGTCATGGACCCGAGAAGCAAAAAGGGGATGTGCGTTTCGACACTCTTTCAATCGACTTTCTAAAAGACCGGACTGCCGCCGAGACCTGGCATGATGCATCGGATCAGATCAAACTGGGGGAAATGCCTCCCGAGGAGGAAAATCCTCTTTCCGAGGGAGAACGAAAACTGATCACTGAATGGATTGACTCAAACCTAGAGAAAGCCTTGCGGGAAATTAAGGGCGAACAAAGCGAAGCCGTTATCAGAAGGTTAAACCGGACTGAATATCAGTATACTATGGAAGATCTGCTGGGATTTAAAATGGATTATGTCGATGGCTTAGCAAGAGACCCTCTTTCACCAGACGGGTTTCTAAACAACGGAAAAGTATTGGGAATGTCTTCCCTGCAAATCGAGCACTACCTGAAGACTGCCCGCAAAGCCTTCCAATTAATTTTAAATGAGGAGGAGGAACCAACAGTCAAAGTTTCCGAAGTAAAATGGAACAAGGGAAATATCCGCGGCCCTAGCAGCAAATTATATGTGGGGAAATCAGACCATCGCTTAGGAAGGGTAAATTACTGGCACGGAAATTTTCAACAACCTCCTAAATCAGGAAGGTTCACCATTAGAATTAAGGCACGCAGCGAAAAAAAACCTGGTTACCCATCTCCTATCCTCGAAGGTTCCTACGGCTTTTTTGTATCAGGTCTGACATTGAACATTCAGGGATCTCTACCAGAAGTAGAAATAGATTCTAACGAAACGAAAACTTACGAAATTTCCTCGTACGCTAAACTATTTCCAATGACTCTGGCCAATGTTCCTGATGATAAAATCAATGGAGTTCTTACTTTTAGAAACTCACTTGATGACGGAAATCCTCTTCCCAAACAATTGGAAAAAATAACTGAGACTAAAGATAAGAAAGGGAAGATAAAAAAGAAAAAAACAAACTACTATCCGGAAGATCCAAACTTTTCTAAAATCATTATTGAATCAGTTGAGTTTGTCGCCAACGACTATTCATCCTGGCCTTCAAAAATTCATCAGCAAATTATCCTTCCTGAAGAAGATTTGAATAATGAGCGAACTGCAAAATTAGTCATATCAAGATTCCTTACAAAAGCTTGGAGAAAACCCATTGATTCTCAGACAGCCGAGAAGTGGTTCCAGCATTTCAAAAAAATCAGCAGAGATGAGAACTCGTCTATTTATGCTCTCAGAGAGACCCTCGCCACCAGCCTCGCATCCACTAATTTTATCTACCTGAGTGAACCAAAACCAAACAAAAGCAAGCCCTCGATACTTTCTTCCCATGAACTTGCCGCTAGGCTCTCCTATTTTCTCTGGTCGTCCATGCCTGATAATGAACTACGTGCTCTCGCCGATAAAAACAGACTGAGTGACTCAAAAGTTCTCGCAATTCAAATCAAGAGGATGCTCAGAGATCCAAAGAGCAATAGGTTTGCCGAAGAATTTAGCAAACAATGGCTTGATCTGGGCGGAGTTGACCGGGTCGCGGTTAACCCGAGATATCACAAAAATTTTGATAATAGACTGAAACCTTACATGCAGGCTGAGAGTCTTGAATTTTTTAAAGAAATTTTCAAAAAAGATGAACCCATGACACAAATAATCGATGCCGATTTCACTATGCTAAACGCTCGGTTGGCAAAACATTATGGAGTGGAGGGGCCCAAATCTCAACGGTTCGAAAGAACCTCCCTCAAAGGGACAAACCGTGCCGGAGGTATTCTAGGACACGCCTCCATTCATCTTTCCGGCTCAGACGGTGCAGAATCTCATCCAATCCGCCGGGCAGTCTGGGTTCGCGAACGGCTCCTCCACGACCCACCCAAACCACCACCACCGGATGTCCCCGGAATCGAAGAAAGCGTGAAGGATTTTGAAAAACTCAGCCTTCGCGAACAACTTGAGTTCCATCGAAAGAAAGAATCCTGTAACGATTGCCACAGAACACTGGACCCATGGGGGATAGCGTTGGAAGAATACAGTGCTGTCGGACTCAAAAGAGAAGAAACAACTGTTCACAAAAAGCCAATCACCTCTGACACCATCTTACCTGGGAATCATCCCGTGGATGGAGTTGAAGAATTACAAAAATTTATTCTTTCGCATCGGAAAGATCAGTTTGCACATGCCTTCTGTTCGAAAGTTCTGACCTACGCATTGGGAAGATCTTTAACCCTGGAAGATGAAATTTTGGTAAATGAGTTGAAAAATGAATTCGTTAAAAACAGATTTCGTCTATCGGGTCTTCTTAAAAATATTGTTCTTAGCGAAACTTTCCGTTGGCATTAAAGATATGTATAAAACATCCTAAAGACATGAAGATATTGGGTAAATCAAAGATGAATAGAAGAACTATGCTCAAGGCATCTGGAATCTGTATGGCTTTACCTTGGATGGAATCATTTGCCGGCTCATCTTCTCCTCAAACACCCAAAAGGTTTTGCTCCATTTATTTTCCATACGGAGTCAGTCTCCCCAATCAGGATAGCGAATTCAGTCATTGGAATTGGTTTCCCCAAGGTGAGGGAAAGAACTTCACTTTCAATAAATCCTTAGAGCCACTCAATAAATTTCGTGATCAAGTGACGGTCTTGGGTGGCCTTTGCCACCCAAAAGTAAAAAGGATCGGCGGGCATGACAGCGGCGACACATTTCTCACAGGAGAGGAAATGAGCCTAAAGGCAAACGGATTGAAAAATTCCATCT
>ERZ887851.947-NODE-947-length-26867-cov-15.268499_pt1 | contig 26867 bp, 20 predicted proteins | sample MGYA00521100_ERZ887851 | MGnify/ENA primary metagenome ERZ887851 (study PRJEB32303, sample SAMEA104408602) | aquatic metagenome | biome: Brackish water; feature: Pelagic; material: water | place: Baltic Sea | collected 2014-06-06T16:11:00 | depth 11,444 m ... | reverse complement strand
AGTGAAGTGGTGGGCCCAGTAGGACTTGAACCTACGACCAATCGATTATGAGGATCTTGGAGAGCCTGCTCAGGTCACCCTAAGGTGAAGACTGGGAAGGCCTTTTCTGGACGCTGATTTTCGATTTGATGCAGTCCGAACTTATACCGAACCTTGGCTGAACGTTAGACCAATACGAAGTCAGCAAGTCGAAGATTCATAACAAGGTTCTCCAACCAAACACCGAACTGAAGCCGAACCGACCCGTCATGCTCGCTGATACCGGGCAAAGAAGTGCATAATTTTTCCTCCTAACTCATAATGTTAAATCCAGTGATGACCTGTGAGCAAAACTATGATCGTGGACGTGACACATCCAGAAACCGGAGAGACTATCAAGGTGGATATGCCAAACCTGAATGAGTCCACTCTGGCGGACTTGCAAAAAGAGCACACGACAAATCAGCAGTTGAGGCAACATTTAGAGCGCTTACCAGTCTCTGCTGAAGTTAAGGCCATTCTGTTTAACTTAGCTAAGTTTACAATTCGTGCTGGAGAGACAATTATCTTGCTCGGCAAAAGATTGGTTGAAGTCGGACTCACTCTGGCCAACAAGTATCCAAATGCAACAATGGGTGTAATTGTTGCTGCGCTACTCTCCGCTTTAATTGCACTAGTTCCGGTCATTGGGCCTGCTATAACAGGTTTTTTGGCTCCGTCAACGAAGCTTCCATGATCAGTTGTAACGGGGCGCAATGGCTTCATTGTCCATTTAAGTATCCAATGCCAATACATGTGTGGGCTGGGCCCGTCGGGCCATACTTTCCCTGTGCTCTTCGTAAACTCCTGTGTAGTCATCTGGTCCGTATTGGCTGAACAGTTCAGCTAAAAGATTGGGCATTTTACGATAAGGGCTGAGCCCTAGATCCTGCAACAGCACGTCGAGATATTGCTGGAATCGTGTGTTCACGGCGCAGGAGCGGGAGGGTTCAAAATTTATGTGGTCGCGTTTCCATTGCTGTACCGTGACCATACTCTGCTCCATTGCCTCTGTACTGGGCAGCACCAACTCGCCCTCCAGAAATGCGGAGAGCCACAACATACCAACCTCAACTGCTGGCACATGCATGAAACCGTGGTTGAAACCTGCAAAAGCCATTCGGGGGATACGGGGGTGAAGTATATGACGATAAAGCTGGACACCATCAGGCTCACTCTCCAGCAGCTGGCGATAACGCTCGGGCATGAAAGGGAATTTCGGAGAACCCGAGCCTAAGCTCAGCACTACAAGATCACAGTCGATGTTTTGGCCATCCTCGAGTACCACACCACTCTCGGTAAAGCTGCTCAGCTCCCCTTGCCGCGGTAGCAGCCGCTCCTGAGCGATGTACCTCGTGTACATCTGTGGCTGCATAGCGGTTGCAGAGCGGAAGTCATCGACCAAATCATGCTCTGGCGTAAGCGCTGCCAACCTGTTTTTCACGACTTTGCTTTTACCAATACCCAGCAAATAAATCTGCGCTTTAACGATAGTCTTCACCACATTCCAGTTGCCACGGACTAAAAACCCCAGCCTTTTATGGATAAAGGTCTCTAAAGCGTTGGGTTGTACCCAGCTGGGCATGAGCACAGTACCCATTCGACAAAATAAAAGACGCGAGTAATGGATACCCAAAATATGAAAGGGAATCATCCAGCGGGGTTTTCGGAAAATATGGTGTACCTCACTCGCCTGTTCAACGGCAAGAGTAGCCATATCGAGAGCACTTTTTCCAAAGCCCATGACAAGGACCCTTTTTCCGTTAAAGACGCTGAGGTCGTTTATTTCACGCTCGGTCAGTACTTCCCCTTTAAATTTGTGCTGGCCAGGAAACTCAGTACCGCGCTTGTCTCCGGAGTACTGGCCAATCGATGGAATGATGAAGTCATAGTCTTCCTGACCCACGCCTTCACTATTTTGATAACAAAGTTGCCAGCCGTCTTCGATCTCTTTTAGTTGGGTGACCTCGTGCCCTAATTTTATCGGTATGTGCAGATTGGCAATGGCCTCATGGAGGTGCTGTTGAATTTGCGAACTGGTGGGATGCCTGTCGGGTCGGGCGCTCCATGGCATATCCATAAGGCGATAGTGATCTCGGGTGTTCTGTAATCGAACATTGGGATAGCCGCATGACCAGACGCCGCCGATTTGCTCGGACTTTTCGTAGATCTCTACGACGTGGCCAGTTTTGCGTAAAGAGTGTGCCGCCGCGATACCCGAAATGCCTGCTCCGATAACAGCAATACGCATGTGCCACCCCCAAATGGGTCCTCTGTTACGATGCCCACCTTAAATTAACAAAACCTTGGGGGTGACTATTGGTCGTAAAGAGCCCCCATGTCACTGCTCACACCATACGCCGGCGAATCCATACGCTGGCGAATCCATACGCAGAGGTATGGAAGATAGGAGGTCTGGCTATCAATGTCAACGCGAGAGAATAAGCAATCTAAGCGATTCGTCAGCGATCGGCAGTCTAGAGAGTCTTGGCTGAGCGCAGCATTGCAGGCGCTTGCGATGGGCGGCATTGACCAAGTTCGAGTGGAGTGGCTGGCTAGAGACCTTGGCGTCACAAAGGGCAGCTTCTACTGGCACTTTAAAGACCGGGACCAATTTCTAGGGGCATTACTCGATTATTGGGCAGAACAGAGTACTCAGGCCGTTATACAGAATCTTAACTATCCTTCTGACCCCACCGAAAGGATCAGAGCTGTCGCAGAAGACATTGTGCGCCGTGATCTCGCTGGCATGGATCCTCACATTAGATCCTGGACCCGTTATGACCGGCAAAGAGTCAAGGTCGTTGCGAAAATAGACAAAATTCGATTCGAGTTTTTACGCGATCTCTTTTTGGCCGTAGGTTTTTCTCGAGATGATGCCAATGTTAGGGCTCAGTTTCTCTACCGCTATGCGTTGGGTGAACAATCTATTCTGATAAAGGAGTCGATGAATCAACGGCTGAAAAGAATGCGCGCACAAATAGATCTTTTGCTGCAGCAATAGGCACTCGCCGTTAGCGAGTTTATGTGCGGCTACCTAGTGGCTATGCGCCACGGGCCACATTCGACGCGCCGAGTAAACAGCAAACAGAAGCCATGTGCTTTAATTCCAAAGGCTGGTTAATCAGTATGACCGGCATTTGGGGTCAAGGGTGTTTAAATATTGATAGAGGAGAAACGTGATGTATTTGGTAGCGGGTAACTTCGTTTGCACGCCTGAGGGTCGGGGGCGAGCGGTCGAACTCATGGCAGAGATCGTCAAGGTGGGGCGCTCGGAAGAGGGTATCAACCAGTACGCTTTTTACAACTCACCAGAATCGGAGTGCGTGTTTTTTCTGTTTGAGGAGTGGCAATCTAAAGCGGCACACGATGTGCACTTTGAGAGCGATGCTATGGCGCAATTGGTTCCAGAATTTCTGGGTTTGATGGCGCAGGCACCGGATGTCTCCTATTTTGATGCCACGCTTGCGGGTAAGCTTTGAGCTTATGATGTGAGGTGTTTTGGCGCTTTACAGGGGTGGGCTATCCCCCTGGAGAGCTGAGATCCTTACAATAGGCCATAGGTGCTGCAGGACTCGCCGTTGATGTATCCCTTAATGTCACTGCTCTCCGGACGGCCTGATAAGTTCGCCTTGGCGTGGTAGGCCAGCGTCGGGCCCAAGTATGGCGTGCCCTCCGTCCACACCTAGGTCTGTGCCGGTGATGAAAGAGGCCTGAGAAGACAGCAGGAAGGCGACAGCGTCAGCGACTTCCTCAGCGTCGGCAATCCGACCCAATGGGTGCAGTGTCGCGCCGATCTTGTTTGCATGCTGGCGATCACCCCCTGACGCCTGTTCAATGGGTCGAGACCACGTCCAGGCGGGGGACACCGAATTAACCCGAATATTTTGTTCCGCCAACTCCAGAGCCTGAATTCTCGTCAGATGTAAGATCGCGGCCTTGGTCACCGGGTAAAGGGCACGTCCTTTTTGAGCCACTTTTGCGGCGATGCTGGCAATGTTAACCACCGCAGGACTGGAACTCTGAGCGAGCAGAGGAACCGCCTCAGCCACTAGCCTTGCCCCCCCAAAAACATTGATATTGAAGGCGCTTTGCCACGCTTCTCTAGAAGAGAAAATACCGTTGTCCATATAACTCACGGCGTTGTTGACAATACCGTCTAGCCCTTCGAAACGGGCCTTAGCCAAATCAATAGCCTGTGTCAGATGAAGGTCATCACTGACGTCACAAATCGTTCCTAGACACCGGTCTCCTAACTCCTGGGACAGGGCAATAGCAGACTTCTCGTCAAGATCGGCCACGACAATATTGTGGCCAGCGCCGTGTAATCGGCGCACAACAGCTGCACCTAGGCGGCTTGCACCGCCACTTACAATGTAGGTACAAGACATTGCATTTCCTTTATTTCTTATGAGTTTCGAATTTCAACGTGTCCGCAGTCACGCGAGTGACCAGATTCTCAATGGCCGCAAGACTGGCTTCATGGCGTGACCGGGGGTAAGCACTGCAGGCATCTTCGACAATAGTTACGCCCAACCCCAAGTCTGCAGCATGACGGGCTGTGTGCTCAACGACAGAGTGAGTAGCAACCCCAAAGAGAACGACATTAGTGCAACCCATCGCGCTGAGCACATTCTCCAAGTCGGTAGCAAAAAAAGCATTGACTCGATTGTGGGAGATCACCTCATCAGCCGATAAATTTGGCTCTAATCCGGCCACAAAATCTACACCCCAGCTGCCCTCCCGCATTACTTCATTGTGTTTCACGTTTCGGTAGAGCTCACAGTTTTCTGGCAAATCAACACCACCGGGTTGGAACGCCATTCGAACATACACGATGGGGATGTCAGTTCGTCGAGCACAACCTAATACCGCTTGTGCCGCCGCCATGAAAGGCCCGCGATCCGCACCTGCTCCGCCGAAACCAGCGTGGATGGCACCCTCTGGATGGATAACTTCATTTTGCAGGTGTAGCGGTAAGGCCACCGTAGCACCGACTTTTTTCATAGTCAGATGAATACCTCGATGGGTTCAAAAACGCCCTCGGAGTCGATGAGATCAACACGTTTTTCTGCGATTCGGTAACCATCCTTTGATACTCGCAGGTCGTGGGTATAAAGGCCGGCGAAGGTACGCAAACCAAAACTGCGCCACTCGCTCATCATAAATGACGAGCCCACTATGACTCGGCCCTGATCGGGGTAACTGGCCTCGATTACGATGCAACTAACGTTATGAGCGGTACGCGATCGTGGCTGCTGTGACCAGGCTCGATCATGGCGCAAGCGATTGATGCGAACCTCCCGCATCATTGCGTCCTCATACACTAGCGAAAGGTGGTTCACTGGATCAAGCTGCTGATCGGCTAGGGGCACCCAATACATGCCCTCGGAAGTGAATAGGGCATTCCACTCATCAAACTTGCGTTGGTCTAAGAGGCGTGCTTCAAAGTTAAGGAAGTCGCGGATTTTGTCGTATTCAAATGCGACCGTTTCTGAAGCTGAGCCTTTCACGAGCCAGACTCCTTGGCTTGTGGAGTTGTTGATTCCGACATGTAGTGATGCCAGGCACGAAATTGATTTCGTATGGGCAGTTCACTCGAACCCACGCCAATGACCCCACCATCCGGTCCCTCGTAGGGCTGATCCTGTCCCGCATTGCGGTGTTGGCTGACCCAATCACCACCTTGTGTCTCCAATCCTTTCTGGCACTCTGCGTAAACGTGGACGTCATCGGTCATAACAATTGAAGAGGGCGAATTCACCACGTTGGAATAAATAAAAGTCCTCTGTAGCAATTCCTCTGGAGCACCATCTAAGCGAAAAGTAAAAATTTCCACCAGCGTGCGATCAGGGGATATGGGCCGAATAACCCGCCACTGTTGAAATGAAGTGTGGGGCGAGCAAGACGGGTAGATGATGGTGTTGTGACGATTGACTGCCAAAACTTCCCTCGCCGCCGCCTCTCCTTTCGCCTCAGCAAGGGTCTCAAAATAGGCCTTTGAAAGTGGATCTTCCGGAGCGTTGAAGATGGCTGTCATGTAGCTGTGGCCATAGTCAAAGGCGTGCAGGTCCAGATCAGACCAAAATTTTGGGGATGCACCATTGCCGTCAATGATATGAAGTTGGAAGGGCATTTCCCCGTCCAGCTTTTCATTAGAATACTGGCGTGCCGCCCGATAAGAGGACTCGTGGGTGGCAATTGGATGGCCGGTGTCATTCAAATTTTCAAAAAATACCTTCCAGTTTGAACGCTGCATGACACGAAAAACGCCGCCCGCCACCGATACGGTCCCATTTGGAGCGCGATCGCAAAAATTATCGAGGGAGCTCTTAACACCGGCAATAAACGACTCGAAGCTCACCCCTTCTTCTGCCAATGACGCAAACACAAACCCGCGATAGTTGGCGACCCGCGCTACTTTTTTCATGGAGAAACGGGGGTCTTCTATATCGAACGCCGTCCCTTCGTAGCCTTCCCGGTAGGGGACACCACGAAGTTTGCCGTCCATGTTGAATGTCCAGGCATGGTAGGGACAGCGAAAGAGTCCTTTGACATGGCCACAGCCTTCGGGAGCAACGCGAGCACCCTTGTGGGGGCAGCGGTTATAGAGAACGTGGACGGCATCCTGCTTATCCCTTGTCATCACCACGGACTCGCGTCCGATCAGGGTAGTCCAATAGTCTCCCGCTGCGGGAATCTGTGAGTCATGGCCCACATAGACCCATGCCTGGCCAAAAATACGCTCCATCTCTAGGTCGAAGACCGCTGGGCTGACGTAGCAGTCTCGGTGCACTTCATCGGCCCTCACGAGGGCGTCGATGTCGACTACGGGTAGCGTTGCCTGAGTCATTATTTTTGTCCTGTGCAGGTTGGGCGCAGTGACTGCGCTGCCAGCATACTTGGGCGCGTGGCAGATCTATTCTTTAAGCTTAAAGTATTTAACTGGGATAGACAAACTTGTTGTTAAGGCGTCTCACTCATCGGAGTTGATCACTAGCTCACAGAGTCGCGAGTGGTGGTTTTGTATTCAAAAATTATCGTCCTGTGGACCGGTTTGGCTCGAAGCGGCATCCACTTGACGATTTGGCCATTTCCACTACGAGGTGAAACATTTTAAGGTAGGGTCCTAAAAGCGAAGCTCAAAGGGACGGAGTGTTGTTACCCTAAAGTTTCAAATAACAATAATACCCCGGGACAGTTTCGGGCGCTTGAGGTAACACATGCAGTTGATCAACGAATTACGCGAACAGCCCATGTCTTCGTTTCAAACGAGGGCGGTACTCATCTGTATCGTTATCAATTTTATCGATGGCTTCGATGTGCTTGCCATCGCCTTTGCTGCGCCTGAAATAGCGCGGGAGTGGGCTCTCGCACCCGCGGTTTTGGGTGTGGTTTTCAGCGCAGGATTAGTGGGTATGGTGCTTGGGGCTTTGTTTCTTTCTCCACTCGCGGACCGCTATGGTCGGCGCACTTTGATCCTCATGGGCCTCGTAGTAATTTCAGTGGGAATGTTCACTTCGGCTATAGCCCAAGACGTGACAACTTTGCTGATAACACGGTTGATAACAGGCCTTGGCGTGGGCGCTATGTTATCCAGCCTCACGACTATGGTGTCTGAATACAGTAACGCCAAGCATCAAAAATTGGCGGTTGCCATACTGCAGTCCGGATATCCTGTGGGTGCCATAATCGCGGGCTTTGTTTCGGTGGCGCTAGTGAGCGCGATGGGGTGGCGTTCCATTTTTCTGGTTGGCGGTTGTTTGTCTGTATTGATGCTGTTTATCGTATGGTGGCGGCTCCCAGAATCACTCGCTTTTATCCTCAATCGCCGCCCTGCAGATGCGCTCTCACGCGCCAATGTGCTGCTTGCTGGCATGCAAATGCCAACACTTGATCGGCTGCCTGACGTTGAGGCGCAGAGCAGTCATCGCGGTGGTTTCTTCGATGTCATAGCGCCCGAGTATAGGGTCCGAACGGTTTTAATTTGGCTGGCCTTTGTGGCAGTGATGTCGACCTGGTATTTCGTCGCCAATTGGACGCCAAAAATCCTTGTAGATGCCGGTTTGTCCCGGGACGCCTCTCTGTCGGGGGGGGTAATTCTTAGTATTGGTGGCGTACTGGGAGGAATAACAGTCGGCTGGGTGGCTTCAAGAATTTATGTCTTGAAGGTAGGCGCCTTTGTCATGTTGGGATCAGTTGCGAGCATGGCCGTATTTGGGAGCCTACCGGTTGCTATCACTCCGATGCTCGTCGTAACTTTTGTGATTGGCATTTTCCTTTCAGGCTCCATGATAAGTCTTTACGCTGCAGTCCCTGATATGTACCCAGTGCAAATACGTAACACCGCGCTAGGTTGGGCTCTTGGTGTTGGCCGTCTCGGCGCTGTGCTGGGTCCGAATCTCGCGGGCTTAATGATTCAAATAGGGTGGGAGCGATTTGCGCTCTATTTGGCTATGAGCCTACCGATGTTCTTGGCCGTGTTCGCCGCCGTGAGTCTAACGCGCAGCGGCGTCGGCAGGACACCGAGTTAAAGCTAATATGCAAAGCCCCATCCTGAACCGCGGATCGTCATTCCAGTCACAACAAGGTGCTGGCTAAGCACCGGTGGGTATGAGCATCAATAACAGTCAAGAGTGTAGGGCTCTGCATCGGGGTAAAAACTGTTGTGTTAATGATATTACTCGAAGTGCAGCAGGTTGCATTTGGGCCTTGATGTGCTAAACATAGCGACTGAGAATTGTGTGAGTCCTTGTCGCAGCCAACTCGAGCAGGCTTGGCGGGCGCGACACGCTATGCCCGACACTCGAGGAAAAAATACAGGTTCACAGCCATGAAAATAAAAAAGGCAGGGTCAATTTCCGTGCTGAACCAGGACGACGTGCTACTGGGCGAGCGGCGCGAGTTTCTCAAAGTACTCGGTTTTGCAGCGGCAGGAACTACCACAGCCTTAGTGTTACCTCTTTCTTTGACGGCTTCGGAAGCCGATGAGTGGAAGTTAGCCGTTGTTGATGCTGAGCTGGGACAGATGCTGGCCAATGTCGCTAGATTGCTATTCCCACACCCCGAACTCAACGATTCGGTTTATTTTCAGGTTGTGCAGGATATCGATGCAGACATAGGGGTACGTCCAGAGCTGGAGAGTAGCCTGCGCAAAACTGCAATCACGCTGGAAGAAAGGGCCGGTGGGAATTGGCTGGCCGCTTCCGTGCCTGATCAGGTCAGCGCCATTGAGAGCATTGAAGGCGGCGAAACTTTTTTTTATCTGCGAAACCGAACCATCGAGAGCTTGTATCGCAACGCCGAGGTTTGGCAATTGGTAGGTTATGAAGGCTCTTCAATTGAGTACGGCGGTTACATCAACCGTGGTTTCGACGACATTGATTGGCTAGATTCATGAGTAAGTCATTTGATCAAGAGCAGTCGGTCGTCGTTGTAATTGGCTCGGGGGCTGGTGGTGGCGTTTTGGCAAATGCGCTGGCGCAGCGTGGCATCGACGTGGTGTGCCTAGAAGCGGGTCGTCGGCTCGACATGTCTGAAATCGTCAACGACGAAGCCGCAATGTTTGGAAAATTCACTTGGCTCGACCCCCGGGAAAGCAGTGGGCAGACCATTCCGGGATTCCCCGCCTGGAACTGTAAAACTGTAGGAGGCACTACACTCCACTGGACTGCCTCCTGTCCCAGGATGCAGGCCCACGAGTTCAAAGCTCGCTCTACCTACGGCCCAATTGACGATACTGCTCTAGAAGATTGGCCAGTAGCACTGCAGGAAATTGCGCCTTATTACTCAGCGGCGGAACAATTGATGGGTGTAACCGGCACCCACGGTATAGAACGGCTTCCGGGAAACAATAACTATAAAGTGCTTGAGGCAGGGGCCCGAAAAGTTGGATACCGGCAGATCGATACCAATAATGTAGCGATCAATCCTGTACCCCGGGACGGTCGAGGGGCCTGCCTGCAAACCGGGTTTTGCACTAGCGGTTGTGTCGTGCAAGCGAAATGGTCCACGCTTTACACCGAGATTCCCAAGGCCGAGCAAACCGATCATTTCGAATTGCGCCCGGAATGCATGGTCACCCGAATAGCCCACGATGACACCGGTCGTGCCAATGAGGTGCATTATATCGACGCCGATGGTGCGTTGCGTAAGCAGAGAGCCAGTGTCGTTTGCGTAGCAGGCAATGCCATTGAGACTGCTAGGCTTTTGCTAAATTCTGGTAGCGACAGATTCCCTAGAGGACTCGCCAATAGTTCGGATCAGGTGGGGCGTAATTATATGCGACACATGATTGCGGGTGTGGTGGGACGAATGCCGGGTGAGGTCAATATCCACCGGGGTGCGCATCAGGCAGGAATTATCAAAGATGAGTGCGGCTACGATCCTAGCCGAGGGTTTGTTGGAGGTATTCTGATGTTAACGGTACCTTTTGCGCCTGAAATTTTCGCCAAATTTCTGCAACCTAATGGTTGGGGGCCTGAATACGCGGATATTTTGGCAAACTACAACCACCTTGCTGCGATGCTGATCCATGGTGAGGATCTGCCCCAGGCCAGCAATCGAATTACTCTTCATGCGCAGAAGGTAGATGCCTATGGTCTGCCTATCCCTGTGGTGCATTATGAGGAGCACCCAAACACAGCAAAGTTACGAGAGTACGCACTGCAGCGGGGCAGATCAGTTTATGAAGCCCTAGGAGCAACTGATGTCTATGACATGGTGAATGTGTTTCCCGCGACGCACAACATGGGCACAGCGAGAATGGGGACAGATCCGAGTACCAGCGTCTGTAATCGCTGGGGACAAACCCATGACGTAGACAATCTGTTTGTGTCGGATGGCAGCCTCTTTACCAGCGCAGGCTGTGAAAATCCCACGCTGACTATAGTCGCACTGGCTCTGCGCCAAGCCGAGTACATTGCGGAACGAGTGGGCCGTGAAGAGCTTTAGCGTCTGGAAGGTCAAATCATTTGTCTGGCATGTGGTGTGTTGTTTGCAAGGCCCATTGAGGTTAGCTCCACACCAACCGTTTTCTCTCAATAAAATAAGGATTTTCCTATGAAGCAATCGGAGCTTTGGATCGGCGGAGAGCACGTTGCACCCTCCGGCGGCCAGTATTTCGACGACGTTAACCCCTCGGATCAATCCCTGATCGCCAAAGTAGCCAGTGCCTCGGCTGGCGATGTAGACAAAGCGGTCGCTGCCGCACGTGAGGCTTTTCCAGCGTTTAGCCGTACTCAAGCCAAGGAGCGCGAAAAAATTCTCTGTGATGCCGCCGCGCTTGTCGAACGGGACCGTGATGAATACCTGGGAATGCTTATTGAAGAGGTGGGCTCACCGGTAATGAAAGCGCAGTTCGAGGTAGATTACTGCATCAATGCTTTTCGGGCTGCGGCAGGCGTGCCTCGACGCCTGACGGGTGAAACCATGCCTCTTGATCGGCCCGGGGCATTCGGCATGTCGATTCGTGAGCCCGTGGGCGTCATCGCCTGCGTGACGCCATTCAATGTCCCTCTACTGAAAAATGTTAAGCAAATCGCAATGGTTGTCGCGACTGGCAACACCTCAGTACTGCTTCCCTCAGAGTTTGCTAGTCAGGTTACGGTTCGCTTTGCTGAAACGTTGCATGAGGCGGGACTGCCGGCGGGGGTATTTAATTACGTCACGGGTAACCCCTTTGAGATTGGTGATGTATTGACGTCACATCCAGGGATAGCGGCGGTTAATTTTTGCGGTTCTCCTGTGATTGGTAAGCACGTGGCGGAAATAGCGGCCAGAGATTTGAAGCCAATTACACTGGAGCTTGGCGGCAAGAGCCCGTTGATAGTGCTCGATGATGCGGATCTCGGAAAGGCTCTGGAGGCAGCAACCATAGGTATTTTCTTCTTCCAAGGTCAGGCCTGTATGGCCTCCAGTCGGATTTTTTTGCAGCGGGGCATTGCCGAAGCTTTTACCGAGCAATTTGTCGAAATAGCCCGCAACATCAAAGTGGGAGATTTATCAGATCCTGAAACCGCTTTGGGACCGATTATAAGCGAACGTCAAATGAATCGAATCAAATCTCACATCGATGATGCCGTGGAGAAAGGAGCTAATTTGTTACACGGAGGCAATGAGTGGCAAGGCCAGTGCTGCCCGCCGACGATCCTTACGGGTGTTGAGGAGGGTATGACGGTATTTCGCGAGGAAACCTTTGGACCAGTAACTTCCCTGTACACATTTGACACGCTCGAGGAGGCGATGGCACAGGCCAACGATACGCAGTACGGTCTGAGCTACTCCATTTTCACTTCTAATATCAACACAGCAATGAAGGTAGCCCGGGAAGCCAGTTCGGGTATGGTTCATATCAACGCGATGTCGATTCAAGATGAGCCTCATGTGCCTTTCGGTGGTAACGGCCTCAGTGGCTTTGGGCGTGAGGGTACTGAGGCAGATCTCGATATCATGACCAAGTGGAAGTGGATTACCATTCAACTGGATTAAAGTTTGGAGCGCCGGTGGCGGCTACTTTAGCCGTGACTTCAACGCCTGCGTCCAGAGTCTCCCGGTACATGGTTAATTGACTCAGGTACCGGCTGCTGGAACGTTTCGGCGGGCAGCGTCAGCTCATTTAGAAGGCCTTGCTTCTCTATTCTTCAAAAGCTGGCAGTAAAGGTGTGGTAGGGCGCCAGTCCTCCCCATACAAAGCACGATAAACTTCAGGGCGGTCCACAGAACCTTTGGCAAATCCGCCCTGCCAAAGGTCGTACTTTGGGTCAGCATAGCGTTCAAAAAAAGCGGTCAGACGGCGATCGAGCTCTAGCACAGTTTTCCTGTAAGCCGGGTCGCCGGCAAGATTACGATTTTGTCCCGGGTCCTCATGCATGTCGAATAGCATTGCATCTCCGGTAGTTGGCAATCGTTTCCAATAGGCGTATTGGTCGGTCCTGATGACCCGGGTTTCCTCCTGCTCAAAAAATACAGACTCCCGCCAGGGTTTGTTTCCTGCATTCATGAGCGCAAAGCTGAAGCTTTGTCCGGGACTATTGGTAAAGCTAATATCGTCAAAACCTAGAAGGTCGAGGATGGTCGGAGCGATATCGTACTGCCCGATCAGTAGAGAACTGACTTTGCCAGCCTGATCACCCTTGGGCGTTCGAACGATAAGTGGAATATTCATGGGGGTCTCGTAGGGGCTTGAGGGTTTGGTGACGACCGTGTGTTGCCATAACCCGTGCTGACCGTAAAAGTTGCCTTGGTCAGAGGAGAAAATCACCAGAGTATTGTCAGCTAGACCTAGTTCATCGAGAGTGGCCAGGATCTGACCAACACCGTCATCTACCAAGGTATTTTGCGAAGCTACGTTTGCCATTGTCTCGGGGTCATTGTGCATCTGCAGGGACTGCAGCAATTTACCTTTGATAAATGAATTCTGGTTACTTGGGTCCATGAGTTGATCAACCTGATTCTGGTTAAAAGCGACCCTTGGAAATGACTCGAATTGCTGCCCCACATAGTCCTGGTAAAACCGGTTGCGCGCTGGCCCCAGATTAGTCGGCGGATTGAGATAAGGACCGTCATAGTTCAATTGCAAGTAGAAGGGTTGCGCACCCTTGACGCTTTGCAAATACTCGATGGCCTTATCGGTGAAGAAATCTACCAAATGCGTCCCACTGACTGGGTAAGTGCTGCCATTATCGATGACTGTATTGTCCCAGAAATCAACCGTATGGCCGTCAGTAAAGGTTACCCAGTGTTCAAAGCCCAGTGATGCTCGATCAGGCCTGCCTAAGTGCCATTTACCGATCATGGCGGTCCGATAACCTCGATTTTTCAGAGTAAGGGGTAGGCTGCGAAATTCAGCCACAGCCGACCAACCCTCAGGCCACTGGCTAAGCAGCGCATCGTCCAGCCAGCTATGGATCCCGTGTTGAGACGGCATAAGCCCGGTCATCAGTGTTGCACGGGTGGGTGAGCACATGCCATTGGCTGCGTAAGCACGACTGAAGCGCACTCCCTCCGCTGCTAGCTGATCAATATGTGGGGTGCGCACGTCTGCATTGCCATAAGCCCCCAGGATAGATGCGGGCTGGTTGTCTGTGAGGATGAAAAGGACATTATGCCTTGGGGCTTCTGCACTAATTGGTATGCTCAGGGTCGCCGACATCCAGAGGAGAAGGTGCTTTAGCAATATGCTGCTCCAGTAAATCAGAGGGGGCATTCTGGTGCGAAGTTTCTTGGTTCTGGGTGGCCGTATCATTTTGAAAGATGCCTCCTGATGGTGCGATGACGTCATCATCCGTCGCCTAGAATCCATGTGCCCATTAGCTTAACTCTTTTTTGAATCGCGGCCCCTATAACTGGTTGGCACCATGGGGACCCATAAATTTGCAGATCATGTACGCTGGTCATCTACAAATGCAAAATAATGAGAGTGTTGTATGAAGCATTGGAAATGTTTCACCTTTATCTTGGTGATCATAACCGGGGGATTAAGAGCTATTGGTGTCTTAGCAGATACGGCGAATACGGTGGTACCGCCTCAGATAGCTCAAGAGATCGCCGCTCACACCGGGCATTTTGAACCCAGGATTTATCGCGTTGGAACTCGCGTGTACAGTGCTGTTGGCTGGAATATCTCCAACATCGTCATGATCGAGGGTACCGATGGCATCATTCTGATAGATGCTGGCTTGAGCCCGGCTTCGAGTCGCGAGGTGCTGGCTGAGTTTCGCAAGATAACTGATAAACCCATTAAGGCCATTATCTATAGTCACTTTCACCACGATCATATCGACGGTATCAAGGGACTAGTCAGTGAAGCTCAAATCAGTGAATCTGGTATTCGGCTGATCGCTCACGAGTCGCTGCTCGATAATCTTACGGATGAGAGCCTGTTGCTGGGCCCCATTCTGGCGCTCCGAGGGGGTTACACCTTTGGTTTCATGCTGAATGAGGCAGACCGGAAAGGTATGAACGCTGGTATCGGGCCACTGCCCGAAGGCGGACGCCCCGGCTCGTTTATCGCACCCAATGAATGGGTTGGTGATCGCCTGCAGACAGAAATTGCGGGTATTGCCCTCGATATCATGCATGTGCCCAGCGAAGCACCCGACGAGCTGGCGGTCTACCTCCCTGACGATAACATCCTGATCGATACTGAAGTTCTGCAGGGTCCGACTTTCCCTAACGTCTACACGCTAAGGGGAACCAAGTTCCGGGATCCAGCCGTGTGGGTTCACAGCATTGATCGGCTACGGGCCCTAAAGGCCAACTACCTGGTGCCGACTCATGGCCAGCCTGTATACGGGGCAGAGAAGGTCGATGAAGTACTCACCATGACACGTGACGGTATTCAGTACTTACTTGATCAATCGGTGCGCTGGATGAATCGGGGTTACACGCCTGACGAATTAGCGCAATACATCAAGTTGCCTCCGCATCTTGAAAGCTATGCTCCATACTTGCGCCCCTATTACGGTACGGTACAGCAGGCGGTTAGGGAAATTTACGTTGGCCAGCTTGGCTGGTATGAAGCAGATCCTGTTGCTCTAAACCCCGTGCCTCGCAGGGAACGCAGCAGCCGCTTAGTGAAGCTCATGGGTGGCTACGAGGCCGTCTGGGAGGCGGCGCAAAACGCTCTCGACGCGGAGGATTTTCAATGGGCTGCAGAGTTATCGACGATTCTCCTGAGAGCGAACGCCACTGATACAAAAGCACGGGGCATTAAAGCGGCAGCATTTCGGCAAATGGGGTATGCCAGCATTAACATTAACTGGCGTAATTGGTACCTGACCTCGGCGATGGAATTGGAGGGAGGCCTTGATGAGCGACTTGCGGCGGTAGATATGCAAGCAGTATTCCTGCCGCCTGATATTGTCGCAGCCCTTCCAACGGGCGCTATTCTTCGGAGTATGACCAGTCGCCTGAAAGCCGAGGACGCGCTGAACACCAAGGAAACCCTTGCCATTAAGATCAAAGATGAGCGCCCGGCAGCTTTCGGTCTTGAAATCGATCGAGGGGTTTGCAGGTTCATCGAAGGGCTGCCAGCTTCAGCGGACTACGTTCTTACAATGGATAGAGGCACGCTCAATGCCATCGTTATCGGTCAGGGCAGTTTTGCCGATGCCGTAGGCACCGCCAAAGCGCAGCTGGCTGGAGACTCCGATTCCTTTTTTGCCTTTATTGACCTGTTCGAAGATCCCTGGCGGGTTAAGCCCCCTCTAACCTTGAGGTGATGCCCTGACGACATTGGGCAGCCTGTCTGTTTAGAGCATGTTGTCGCTGACAAACGCCTATGAGAATGGTTAGTAGCTTTGAGCATTCGCAAGCAATCATAGTTGCCCTTGAGCTTTTGGCGGGTATGGTCGATACAAGCGGGTCAAGGCGGGTTGTGTATTGTTTTTGAATGCAAAAACGGGCGCCAAGGCGCCCGTCAGTGTGTATAGCTTACGCTCGAAAGCAGCTTAGCAGCGAGCGCTTAGAAACGGATCTCTCCGGTGAGGTACCAAGCAAAATCTCGGGCCAGAATATCGTTCTGAGTACCGGAGGACCCAGAGGCCTCGGTATATAGAATGATGCGCTCATCGGTTATGTTCATGGCGTGCAAAGTAAGCCCGTAGCGGTCACTAGCGCTGTTCCAGGCCACGCTTGCATTCACTAGGCTGTAACCCGGCATCACGCTGAATGGGTCATTCGCTGGGTCAAAATACACCTTGTCGCGGTAGGAATAGTCTATTCGAGCGGACATCATGCCAGCGTCGCCGAGACGGAATTCCTTAATAGCCGAAAGCGACGCGGTTACCTCGGGTACCTGAGGAAGTTGATCGCCCGAAGATGGTCCCCCTGAGTTGGTCACTGCAGGATCCGCCTCGGTTATCACCGCATCGAGGTAACCAAATGACGCTTCGAAAAACCAGGTATCGGCCGGAGACCAACGGCTTTCCAACTCGATACCTTCGATTTCACCCGTGCCCGCATTGTCCAGTTGGGGGGCGATGCCCTCGGGCGCGAGAGTTTCGAGCTGAATGTCATTGTAATCGGCCATAAAGGCGGCGCCGTTCAATACAAACCTGCCACCTTCACTGCGGTATTTGAAGCCAATTTCGAAAGAGTCAACGTACTCTGGATCATAGGTTGGCGCGCTGGAGCCGAACCGGCCGGCATTGCGCTGCTGGACACCGCCGCTCTTGAAGCCCTCCGAATAGGTGCCATAGACCATGAGTGCGTCACTGAAGTCATAGGAGACGTTCAGCATTGGCGTAGTGTCTGAGGCTTCCAATGTTGTCGTACCCGGATCGATCAGTACAACACCCATGGCAGGCGCTGGGGGGGCGAGTATTGGCTTAGCTGTCTGGATACCTGGGTCGACGATAAAGTCCTTGGTATCTTCGGTGTGGCGGATACCTGTAGTAATATGCAGTCGCTCCGTGACATCGAAGGTTCCTTGGAAGAAACCAGCGATACTCTCGTGGTCAAAGCGTCCGCCACTTTCGATATCGACTGCGGCGAAATCCACGGGATTGGAGTTGTTGCCATCTTCAGTGAAATAAAATCCGCCAACAATCCACTGCAGCCGCTCATTAAAAGCAGTGCCCTGTAATTGCAATTCTTGAGAGAACTGACTTTGCTCATAGATTTCGTCACGAACCCAAGACAGGAAGTAAGGCGTATTGTCACCGTCGTGGGCGAAGGAACTATCAACATCTCGGTATGCAGTAATGGACTTCAATTCGAGATTGTCTGATAGCGACCAGTCTATAGATGCCGACACGCCCCAAATATCACTGTCGGAAAAAGTTGGATCGGTGCCCGTGTTTTGTCCCAGCGCAACATTGTTGGCGTTTACACAGCCAGAATTACTACCCTCCACCAAACCAGGCACTGGTGCCTGTGCATTACAGCTATTGGTTTGGCGCAGGCCAGGGATATTGATCAATGGAAAAGGGAACGTTGCGGCAATGGCACCATCATTTCCTAAGAAAAAGTTATGTTGCGTAGGGCCATTTCCGGTAGAGCCCGGGTTGCTCGGATCTGGGGGGATGAAGTTAATTGCCCGGCCTGGATCACGGGATAAGACGCGCGCCTGGCCATTTTCGCGATCCCGAGAGTAATCAGCATTAATATTAATCTCGACATCATCGCTGGCTATCCAACGCAGCGCGCCGCGGAAAGCGGTGGTGTCGTCGTCACCAGTGTCAAGGCCATTAATCGGGTTCACGATAAAGCCGTCCTGGGTGAAGCGCCCAACCGTGGCGCTAGCAAACAGGTTTTCAGACAAACCTCCACTAACACGACCAAGGAAATCCATGCGGCTGTCGGTGCCCACGCGCACCCTTGCCATACCTTCAAACTCTTCCGTGGGTTTTTTGGTGGTAATTGAAATGGCGCCGCCCGTAGTATTTCTCCCAAACAGCGTTCCTTGAGGACCACGAAGCACCTCGATACGCTCAATATCGATTAGATCTAGAACAGAGCCCACGCTTCGCGCGTAGTACACCCCGTCAACATAGAGTCCAACGCCGGGATCCGCGGATGGAATGAAGTCACGCTGTCCCACGCCCCGAAGGAAAATAGCAGCGCTGTTACCGCCTCCACCGTTGGTATTAATGTTGTCAAAGGTCATGTTGGGGACGATATTGGCAATTTGATCGACACGTTGAATGCCCCTCGCCTCAAGACTTTCGCCGCTGAAAGCAGAAACCGCGATGGGGGTTTCCTGCAGACCTTCTTCACGTTTCCTCGCGGTGACCACCACTTCTTCCATGAGCGCGCTCACGCCCTCGGATTGCTGGGCGCTGACGGCCTCGGGAAGCAGCAAAAAAGGCAGCGGGCAAAGCGCGCCTAGCAATTTTTTTCTTGCCAGTAAGTGATCTTTTATCCTGAAGACTGTGGGATTCATATGACTGCCTCTCTTTTTTTGTTGGTCTTGTTCGAGCTCAATTTCGAGCGTGCAACGATAAATCAATCCAGCACACCTATCGTAACAGAAAGTTTAAGCCTAAAGTATCTGCTGTCAGATCGTCAAATACAGGCAAACCTGATGAAAACAGTGTAACTATTCGTTCAATTTATCGTGCCGATGGGCCTTTTGAGGAATTATTGCCTTTGGGGTGGTTCTTTCATAAGTGCTCCCCCCGACACCTAACTCGTCTCCTGTGGTCTCAGATTAGACAAGCTTTAGCGCTTCTATCCCTTCGAATTTCTCAGGAAAGTAGGGGTTTTCAAGCAGATTCGTGGCGTTGTTAATAAGGCCAGTGTTGCCTTTGATACAAACGGTGCAGTTTGAGGCAAGAAACAGCCCTCAATGGCCGATATTGTTCTCAGGTATGTGAGCCAGGCTGCAAGACAGCCTTAACAACTCGCCCTCCCTCTGAGTCGTGAACCGCTCGCTCGATGTCCTCTAGCGGGTAAAAAGTGACGAGCTTGTCTAATGGAAATCGCCCCTGCTTAAACAGGGCAACTAACTTGGGTATGAATTGAGACGGGACACTATCGCCCTCGATGACACCCGTGAGGGTGCGACCGAACATGATGCTGTTCATGTCTAGGCTCACCTCGGTGCCCATGGGTGCCGCGCCGATCAGTGCGCAAGTTCCAGTAACCGTAAGTGCCTCCACTGCCTGCCGGAGGACCTTGGGGTTCGCCGTGCACTCCAGCGAGAAATCACCGCCCCCCTCAGTCAAATTTTGGATGAATTGCACGGGATCAACCTCACCAGGATCTATTGCATGGGTGGCACCCAGTTCCAGGGCGAGGGTTCGCCGAGCCTCATGAGGTTCTACCGCGATAATAGTCCCACAGCCTTGCAGAGCAGCTGCCATAACAGCCGCTAAGCCGACGGATCCGCAACCAAATACGGCTAAACTGCTGCCCGCGCTAGGTTTGAGCGTGTTTATGACAGCCCCAGCCCCCGTCTGAACACCGCAACCCAGTGGTCCTAGCAGTGCCAAAGGCGCATCCTGATCCACTTTTATCGTATTGCTTTTATTAGCTAGGGCATAGGTAGCGAAAGAAGATTGCGCAAAAAAGTGACCGTGTATTGCCCCGTTGTCACGACTGAGTGCACAGGTACCATCTGCTCTTGTGCCCGCAAAATTGCTTTCAAAAAGGTTGACGCAGCGGCTTGGCAGACCCTGAACGCAATTCTTACACTCACCACAGGCATGAAAACTCAGAACGACATGATCCCCCGGCGTTAGATCGGTAACCGCAGCACCCACAGCCTCCACCACGCCCGAGCCTTCGTGACCCAGGACTGCCGGCAGGGGCACGGGATAAAGTTGGTCCCTACAAATCAGATCGGTATGGCACAGTCCAACGCCGACGATCCGCACTAACACTTCATCGTCTCTTGGGTCGGTCAGCTGCAGTTGCTCGAGCTTAAAAGCTCCCCCTGGCTCACTGACGACGGCGGCTGTGATATCCATAGCTGGGTTCCTACGATTATTTTGTTCTTGTACTTCGTCGCGAATCCCATGCAGTATATAGCAACAACTTAAAGGGCAGTATGGGGTTAAAGGGCAGTATCGGGACTTTGGATTCAGAGAAGGGGAACCGCTGATGACAGGTAGTGACTTGTTGGGTCTGGGCGCCACGGAAATTGCTCAGGGCATAAAAACCCGGCGGTTCAGCAGTAAGGAGGTCGTACTTGCCTCAATTGAACGCATTGACGAGGCCAATAAAGCTGTAAACGCGGTCACCGAAATTCGTCCCGAAGCGGCCCTCGCTGCTGCCCAACAGGCTGATGAGCTTGTTGCGCAAGGTAAACCTCTAGGGCCGTTGCACGGTTTACCGACCATTATTAAAGGTAACGTCGATCTTGCGGGGTGGGCGACGGTTAATGGCTGTGCAGCACTGCTCGAAAATGTGGCATCTCAATCGTCTCCATGCGTACAGAACTGGCTCAATGCCGGAGCAATTGTGGTGGCACGCTCTAATACTCCTGAGTTTTGCTGTCGCTGGGAAACTAACAACAGCGTCTTTGGGCAGACCTCCAATCCCTGGGATGCTGCTTTGACACCTGGTGGATCAAGTGGTGGTACTGCCGCAGCGCTTGCTACTGGCATGGTGGCTCTCGGTCACGGCACGGATCTGGGTGGATCGTTGCGCCACCCGGCACAATGTTGTGGCGTGGCCTCCCTGAAGCCTACCTTTGGCCGAGTGCCCGACTGTGTCCCTACACAACCAGAGCCACCTATTGGCATGCAGTTGATGAATACCGACGGCCCCATGGCAAGGCGTATTGCCGACGTAAGACTGGGCTTGGAGTGCATGGTTACCCAAAGTCCCTTAGATCCGTGGAGTGTGCAGCGACCGCTGTTACAGGAAGTCGAAAAGGGACTGCCCTTAGCGTTGATTGTTGATCCCATGGGCCGAGGTGTCCACCCCCAGGTGGAATCGGGTGTTAAAGCCGCAGCAAATCTTTTACAGGAGCGGGGTTACGTCCTTGAAGAAATAGAGCCTCCTCGGCTCGAAGATGCCTTTCGAGTCTGGCGCCTAATTTGTCTTTATGAGTTGCTGACTGTACTAAAGCCCAATGTTGAGGCGATCTGTGGCTCCGGTCTCAGTACCGTGCTAGCACATTATGAGCAGGCAGAGCCCGAGCTATCTCCGGAGAACTACGTAATGGCTCTATCCGAGCGCCACAGTATATTAAGAGAGTGGCAAGCTTTCTTCTCCCACTATGCCGCGATTATTGCGCCAGTCAGTACCCAGCCGCCACAACCGATCGACTACGATTTGTCTTCTGCGGATATCAACCGCGAAGTGATTGACACTATGCGCATGGTGGTGCCGATCAACGCTTTGGGGTTACCCTCGGCTGTAGTTCCTGTTGGTGTTGTTCAAGGTTTGCCTCAGGCAGTACAAGTCATCGGCGCACCTTATCGAGACTTAGACTGCCTAAGTATCGCTGAATATATTGAATCTGGGGTTCCGCATATAACCCCAATTCTTGGAGAGTTTTTATGCAAATAGCGGTTCTCGGTGGTGGTCATGGCTGTTATGCGGCCGCCGTTCACCTGACTGAACAAGGGCATAGCGTCCGATTTTGGCGCCGCGATTCCAGCGCTTTCGAGACCGTGCTGACTACGAGGCTGATCAAAGTCAAAGATTTCCGGGGTGAGCGTGAGATAACCATCGCATGTCCTACTACGGACCTTGGTGAGGCAATTGCGGGTGCAGAACTTATTGTCATTCCACTGCCATCCACTACCCACGAATCTCTGGCTGAACAGGTTGCTCCCCATTTTGAAGATGGGCAAGTTGTCTTCCTGCCGCCCGGTACCTTTGGCAGCTTCATTTTCGCCAGGGCGCTGCACAGATCGAACAACTCAGCGCAGGTCAGTTTCGCCGAGACGGGTACCTTACCTTATCTGGCGCGCAAGCATGCCGAGGACCGCGTTGTTATTAGTGGCTATGCGACGCGGTTGCCTACAGGTGTCTGGCCTGCTCGGCAAACAGAGAGCGCATTGACGGTCCTTTCTAAAGCTTATCCAGTAGAACGGTGTGAAGATGCACTTAGCGGCGCTTTGATGAATGCGGGACCGATTATCCATCCACCATTGATTTTGATGAACGCAGGTCCCCTTGAACATTTCGATGCCTGGGACATCCACAATGAGGGGACTCAGCCGGCCATTCGGCGAGTTACCAATGCATTAGATGCCGAGCGTGTTGCTCTCCGGGAATCCCTAGGGTATCAGGCGCCCCATTTTCCCTTACGAGATCATTACGATACCTCACCCGAGGCTGATGAATGGATGTACGGTCGCGCCGCCCATGAGCGTCTTACTGACAGCGGCGATTGGCGGGAGGATATAGATTTATTGAGCCACCGGTACATGGTTGAAGACACTCGCCTCGGGCTTTCCCTGTTGGTTTCGGTCGCTAAATGGGCGGGGATTCGAATGCCGGTTACTGAGGGCCTGCTAAATATTGCCTGTCCTGTCGCTGAGCAAGACCTTTATAGCAATGGCCGCACACTGGAATCCTTGAGCTTGTCCGGAATGACACGGGATCAACTCACCGCGCTATTAAACGATGGTTTTGCGGCGGATTCCACAGAAGCAGTCAGCACGCCGATCGGTATCATTGGCGCTGGACGCATGGGACGCGGTATTGCTCTTGCCTATGCTTTCGCCGGTGTGCCTGTACTACTCGTGGATGCCAAAGAGCGTAACGAGGAAGATCGCGAGCGACTGTTTGCAGAGGCAGAGGGGGAACTCAGAAAGGACCTCGGCTTCCTTGCTAAGGCTGAACTTCTTGATGAACAGCAGGTGCCCCGCGTGATCAGTCTGGTGAGCTATCTGTCTATGGCGCAGGGAGCGGATGAACTTAAGCAATGCGATATTGTTTACGAGGCTGTACCGGAGCGCAGGGATGCCAAAGAACAGGCTTTCAAGTTTGCCTCCGAAGCGACGCGGAAAGATGCGGTAGTGGCTTCAACCACGTCGACTTTCCTTGTCTCCGATTTGGCCGAACTTCTGGTTCACCCCGAGCGATGCATTAATGCTCATTGGCTCAACCCCGCACACCTAATTCCACTCGTGGAACTCAGCTGTGACGATTCTGCAGATCCCAATGCTTTAACTTTGCTCCAGGAGTCTCTGAAGTCTATCGGCAAGGTGACGGTGGTTTGCTCAGCATCGCCAGGCTATATCGTGCCAAGAATTCAGTCACTAGCGCTCAATGAAGCCGCTAGGCTCGTGGCCGATGGCGTTGCGAGTGCTGAGGACATCGATAAGGCCGTACGAAATGGCTTTGGTCCTCGCTACGCTGTTTTGGGTCTGCTGGAATTTATTGACTGGGGCGGCGGTGACATTTTGTATTACGCCTCTAATTACCTTGCCGAGACTCTAGGCCCGCGCTACGGACCGCCCGAAATCGTGGCTGAGAATATGCGCGCTGGGAGAAACGGTGTTCGGGAAGGCGAGGGTTTTTTTGATTACCGGAATATGGACACAGCGGCGTATCGCGACGCGCGCCTAACTGAGTTTGTCCAGTTGCTAGGTCACCGAGGTTTGTTACCACGTTGCATGTGTGCCAGCCCTACGCCGTGGTGAGATTATCAGGGCCGATCGTCCACAGTATCGAGAGGACCATTCTGATTTTTGCCTCCTGACTAAGCAGCGGTTGTTCAGGAGTTACACCGAGTCGTTCGGCGCCAACCCGCCATAACCGGTGCGATGCTAATAGGTCAGCGTTACAGGCCATACTTGATGACTTTACCTTCTGCGCGGGCTTGTTGATTACGCTCTATGATGTACTCGCGAATGCTTTGGATATCGTCTTCTGACAGCTCTTCTGAGTACGCCACCATACCGCGGTCCTTTAATGCGCCATGACTAAGGATTGCATTCCATGTATCCAGAGAAAGTATCGTGGACGAATAACGCAGATCGGGCACAACTCCTCCTCCAACCGCGCCCGCGCCATGGCAGTTCACGCAAAATCGATCAAATGTTGCGGCGCCCGCAGCCACTCTCGACTCATCAAGTTCTAGCAGCGTGGTATCGGGTAAGGCTTTTGAAATCTCTATTTTTGCGGGCAATTCCGCGTCACCGCTTAAAGTAAACGTTAGCAGGCGGCTGGTGTTAGACGCATCCTCGCCGGCACTGTCTTGGGCTAGCGGTCCGGTCATTAATGGAAAGATGCCCCCCCAACCCGCACTGACCGTGACGTATTGCTGACCGTTGACGCTATAAGTGACTGGTGGCGCCACGACACCTGTTTGCGTAGGGAACTCCCACAGTCTCTCTCCGGTTGCCGCATGATAGGCATATAAATATCCGGCGGCAGAGCCCTGAAATACCAGCTGACCCGCAGTGCTGAGGGTGCCACCATTCCATGCGCCTGGATATTCAACCTTCCAAAGCGGTTTTGAATTTGCAACGTCCCAAGCTAGTAAAAATCCTTTGGTTGCCGATTTTATCTGATTGATAATCCCAGAATCATCGGGAAAGGTGGCGGCCTTGGTGTCGACACCCAGATTCACCGCTAGGCTCGTGGGCTGTTGATCATCCTCCGCAAAGTAGGGAAAGGCCGTCTCCTGAGTAGGAATATAGACAACGCCATTTTCGGTATCGAGCGACATTGGATGCCAGTTATGTGCGCCCATCCAGCTTGGGGTCACCAACGTCGGCTTCTCCGTGATCCAGTATTTGGCATCATCATTAACAACCGGTCGGCCGGTTGCCATGTCGACGTGAGAGGCCCAATTTACTGGCACGATGGGTTCTGCAGACAGCAGCTCCCCGGAATGCCTGTCAAGCACATAGAAAAAGCCATTTTTGGGCGCCTGCATTAAAACGGAGCGCTGGACCCCATTGAGAACCAGGTCCGCGAGGATAATGTGCTGCGTGGCGGTAAAGTCCCAGGCTTCCATAGGTGTTGTCTGGTAATGCCAGCGGTACTCGCCGCTATTGGCATCGACTGCAACAATGGATGATAAAAACCAATTATCACCTTCGCCCTGTGTTCGTATATTAGGGTTCCAAGGGGACCCATTACCGACCCCGAAATAAAGCGTATCGGTCTCAGTATCGAGGGCCATGGAATCCCAAACGGTGCCGCCGCCCCCAAAACGCCAGAATTGACCAGACCAGGTTGCTCGCTGCGCTGCGACCGGCTCGACTCCGGTGGGGTCACCGGCATTGCCGGGCACTGTATAGAAGCGCCAAATCAACTCACCGGTTTGGGTGTCGTAGGCGGAGAGATAACCCCTGACCCCGTACTCTGCTCCCCCATTACCAATAAAAACCTTGTCTTTGAAAACCCTAGGTGCGCCGGTAATGGTGTACTGGTCATCCGAATCGACGGTGTTGACCGACCACAGCAGGCTGCCATCCTGCGCATTCATCGCGAGCAGTCGTCCATCTAACGTACCCGTGTAAAGTACACCATCGGCATGGGCGACTCCCCGGTTAACAGGTCCGCAGCACGCTTTGACCACCACCGCTTTGGGTACCTGGGGGTCATACTGCCAAAGTATGCTTCCCGTTGCCGCGTCGATAGCGAAAACGTGATTCCACGCCGATGTAGAGTACATCACGCCATCAACGACCAGCGGCGTGGCTTCTTGTCCACGATTGGCCGGCAGATCGACAGACCATGCCAGAGACAGCTGGTCGACATTATTGGTATTAATTTGGGACAGTTCGGCAAACCGGGTCTCACCGCGATCATTGCCGTGAAACTTCCAATCGACATTGTCAAGTTTTATAGGGGTGGCAGAGGTTTCGGAACGGCTAGGTTCCTGGGTAAAACATCCCGTGACTAACAATGCAGCTACAAGGGCAGCGAGGCCCGCAAAACGACTCGTCATAAAATTTACACTTCACAATTCCAGTACGGCCGGCTCTAGTAGCCAAGAAGCCCACAGTAGTGTTAGTTGAATCTTGCACTGAGTATGCCACACAGCACTGAAAAATTAACTCAACTATATTAAGGGCACTCGGTAATTAACATTCAAAACCTCGGGGCTTTTCCTGCCTGACACCATTAGCGAAACAGCCAGACCGCCTTTCAGGTTTTTTCTCAGGAACGCCCGAGTCCATGCCGAGAGCTGGACGAGTTCCACCGGCACGGCACGAGAGATTGTTTTCCGTTGACTGTGCCTCTACCGGCTATAGACTGCAAAAAGCACTCGCAGGCATTGGCGTTTCATGCAACCTGTGTGGGACACAGTAGTAGGCGGCAATAACAGTCATTACAGCGAGGTGGGCCATTGCCCTCATTTAAAAAAATCGTCGTCGTTCCTCTGCTTTTGAGCCTAGCTGCCTGCAGCGGTGAATCGGACAGGCTCCCTGTGCCACCCGCTGCGGACGGCCTGTCGGCGGCAGCAGAGCTCTCCTGGTGGAGCC
>ERZ887851.945-NODE-945-length-26935-cov-17.060863_pt1 | contig 26935 bp, 18 predicted proteins | sample MGYA00521100_ERZ887851 | MGnify/ENA primary metagenome ERZ887851 (study PRJEB32303, sample SAMEA104408602) | aquatic metagenome | biome: Brackish water; feature: Pelagic; material: water | place: Baltic Sea | collected 2014-06-06T16:11:00 | depth 11,444 m ... | reverse complement strand
GGACTTCAGCCATTGGCAACCAATTGTCTAATGCAGTCGTTCATGAAGTAATGCTATTCTCTGGTAGCCTAACTGACTTTGCCATTCGCCGAATGGAAGGTTACTTAGCACACAAGTGGGGGTCGAATGCGAGGCTCGTTGCGGGACATCCGTTCAAGTCAACCCAGCCACTGTTCGGTGGTTCCCAGTCGATTTCACTTAACCCGACCAATGTACCCACCGACAGCAGTGACAATGTCCCCTTCATGTCGATCTTTGATTCCGCCTTCGATTTAGAGGGTACCTACGCAACATCGGGTCTAGCCCTCTCCTATGAGTCGAACGACACTTCGATTCTCTCAGTCACATCCGCCGGTCTGCTCCAACCACACGGACAGGGATTAGTCAGGATAACTGCTAGGCAGACTGGTAATTCATATTTTTCGGCCGCCACTCCGGCGACCTTCAATATGAAGATTCTGGGCAAGCGTTCTCAAACCGTCTCATTCACCACTCCGAGTGAAGTAAGAATTGACCAACCTCTCGACTTAAACGCAACCGTATCGTCTGGTTTAGACGCCAACTTTTCGATTGTATCGGGTGGAAGTATTGCCTCCCTATCCGCAAATAGGCTGACCTTCTCCGGAACTGGTTCAGTCACTGTTCGTTCCGGTCAGGCTGGCGATTCAACATACGCCCCTGCCAATTATGTAAACCAAACATTTCTTGTAAAACGTCCACTTAATTTTGTCTTTGATGCGATCGGAGACATGGGAAAAGGGCAAAGCTTCACCATTAAAGCAATTGTTCTAGACGGAATCACCAATTCCCCAGTTCCTGTCAACCCGACCTACTCAATCGTATCAGGAGCAGCGACTATTAGTGGTGACCAAATCACCTGCGGAAGTTCGACCGGAACAGTTAAGGTTCGAGCTGTGGCTACCGGCACTGCATACTTCACCAGTTCGGCCGACACAACTTTCAATGTGACCAACAAACAGGGGCAGACGATCTTCTTTAAACAGGGAGAAAAAGGAGGTCTACGGGATCTCCCACTCTCCAGAAAACCAGTCCCCATTGGGCGTATGGCCACTGCATCCTCGAACCTGGGCATCACCTACTCGCTCACCGCAAATCCAGGTAATGTGTTCCAACTGGTGGACAACGGCGGCAATGCCATCCTCGTGTTCAATAAGAACTTTAACGGTTCCATTCCTGATGCCGGACTTGTCGTGCAAATCACAGCCGCTCAGGCAGGAAACGATTCCTTCAACGCAGCAGCCAGTGTGGTTCGTGAAATCACCGTTCAAAGACCTGGCAAGAGTGCCTTTTTTGATGAACGCAGACTCGACCCTCGTTACGAAAAAGAAAGAACCAAGTTTGCACGTAAACTGGCCGCCAAGAAGGACCTCAAAGGACTTATCGATCTCAATGGCGACGGTTCTGTCAATGCATTGGATGCAGAACTTATGTTCGATTCCGATGATACCGACTCCGACGGCGATGGTATGAGCAACTTTATGGAACGCGCCTTTGGTGGGGACTCTCTATCCAGTGATGCCAAGTCTGTCCTTCCTCGATCGGTCAATAAAAAGGATGGAAAACAAAGAATTACATTCCAAAAATACCAGGACACATACAACTCCGAAGGTATCGAGTATATTGTGGAAACCAGTTCTGATTTACGCACATGGACCACATCAGGGGTCACCCAAGTGGATCTAAACGGAGCGGGTACCGCAGGGAAAGGGATGAACGCAGGCGGTGGTATGGAACGTGTTCTTTATGAAACATCGGGAACTGCTGCCTCAAAAGGCGGCAAACAATTCCTGCGAGTTCGCTTAAGGACAAAATAATTAATTTTGGATAAATGTTTAGAAAAGACATAACCTAACTTTTTCTGATTTATTTCTTCAGATGCGAGAATGCTTTTATTCGTTACAAAAAAGGCTCAAATTTATTAATTAAATAATTTGTTTTTTTAATACCTTGCATCATTTCTTAGGATTTACTTTGGTTGTCATCAGCCACCAAGCTAAATTTTAATGTAAGTATTCCTCGTGTCTCTTCAATTAACAGATATTCCAATTATCATCAGGGAACACCTTGAAGTGCTTGGTCCCATTGACCATTTTACTCTGGCGGTCAATTTATTTATTCTTGTTTTCTCGAAATGGTTCGCTACGCGGTATGGAGTCATCAAAGACAAAGCCAAAAGCGAGGCACGGCTTCGCATCCTTCATGTAACAAATTTAATTCTCTTTACCACCTATTTAATTGCGGTGGTCTTTGAGGTTCATTTAGGCCGTGCCATCAGTCAGACCTTCCTTGTCGTTTTGGCAAGTTATTTACTCATTCATTTTGCGGAAGCTTTTATTCTTAGAAAATATGGAAAAAGTAAAACCATAGAAAATTTTGCCCGAACAACAGAAACTCACACATCCAGAACTTTAGAACTTTTTGTGCTGTTTATTATTATCACCATTACCTTTGTTCTACTGATCAATATTTGGGGGCTTGAAGATTGGCTCCAGACAACGAGTGTGCTCGGATTCATGGCCCTATTTATTTTTGCCAGTAAGGAATACTGGGCAGGGGATTTTCTGAGTGGAATTCTTATCATTAGTCAGGGGCGGATTGAAAGAGGGGATGTTATTAAGATAAAAGACGAGGGTTTAACTGCAATTGTACTTCAAATAAATAGCTTCCAGACCATCGTACGAGATCTTGTTAATCAACATGATATTATTTTACCCAATTCCAAATTGCGCCTTACCCGTGTAGATGTTTTAAAAACTGATCTAAAAAGAGGAATCCGTGAATTTGAAGACTTTTATTTTGGTTATGGTTCAAATATTATTAAAATTAAAAATTTGCTTGAAGAAGTATGGAGCAAAACAGTGGAAGAGGGCTTAATTACTAAAGAAGGTGGATTTGTAATAGCCAATAAGGAATGTGGGGACCATGGGGTTCGTTGGCGATTAGCCTACAGCCTGAAATCCCCACACAGTTTAATTGAAACTGGCAATCGGGTTCGTGAATGGGCTTACCAGCTTCAGGAAAAACACGGCCTCCAACTTGCCACTCCAATCACCCACGATTTAAGTAAGGGTATTCTCCAAACCAAAACTTCTCCAGGTTCGTAGAATGGAAATAGATATCGAAGATATTGAACCACTCCACGCGTCCAAAGATAAAGAGGAACCCTGGTGCTATACCTGTCATGCCTTTACGGATTACCGGAGAAAATGGGATACTTTCAACCGGGCAGACTTAGATGGAGGTTCTTATTCCGAAACTGTTGAAGTGCCACACTGTATCAACTGTGATCGTTCAATGCTCCTCGTTTCCACATCCAAGAAACTGGTCTGGTCTGTCAATTTTCTCGCCCTACTGACATGGGTTGTCGGTTTACTTTGTGTAATTATATTATTTGAATTTACCTTTCGCTCATTCATCGGTCTCTTCATACATGGATGCGTTTGTTATCTATTAAGCAGGCTGCCCAAAAAATCCAGACTCACACTTACCAGTTGGAAAAAAGCAAAAAAAGAAAATGCGGTGCGGGAGCTTTTACAAAAAATTTAAAATCAGCTTCTAATTTGTGAGAATTGATGGACATGTTCATTTCGTGGGAGATGGATCCAATGAAAGTGGATGCTGGCTTAGATCCAGCACCTTACTGGATCGCATAGTCGAGCCCATCGTTAAGGCACAGGCGGGAATTTCAAAGTCCAGTCGCCAACTCGGCGTTGATCAAGCCTATGAGGAAAGACTGATTGGGCTAATCGATGACTCTTTACTCGATGCGGTACTGCTGCTCGCCATGGATTATCCCTATGACGAAGATGGAAACTGCCTTAAGAAAAAAGCAAAATTTTATGTCCCCAATGATCATGTCCTCGGCCTCGCAAAAAAAAAGGCTCAGATCATTCCTGCCTGCTCTATTCATCCAGCCCGTAAGAATGCGATCCAAGAACTGGAACGATGTGCAGAACAAGGAGCAAAAGTGCTAAAACTTCTGCCCAATTGTCATAATGTCGACTGTTCAGATAATCGCTACCGAATTTTTTGGGAAAGACTCGCCAAGCTCAATATGCCCTTTCTTGCTCACACCGGAGGAGAATTCTCCGTCCCCGTGCTCAACGCAAAATTTGCTGATCCCCGAATTCTTCGACTTCCCCTTGAATGCGGAGTCAAAGTAATCGCTGCCCATGGCGCCGGTAAATCCGGGCTATGGGATCTGGATTATACAGCGGATCTACTCCGAATGATGGACGAATTCGCAAATCTTTTTACCGACAACAGTGCCCTTGCTAGTCCGAACCGCTGGCGTACAATCCCCGCCCTACTCGATCCCAAGATTCAATCACGGGTGATTCATGGGAGTGACTTCCCGATTCCATCCGGTGGCTTAGGTCCGTGGATGGGAAAACTTCTTAGCGGAGCGAATTATTCAAAATCCCGAAAAATCAAAAACCCCTTGGATCGGGATGTTTTTATTAAGAAAGCGATCGGGTTCAAAGAAAACACTTTCACTGTTTTGGGTGAGATACTTACATAAAAAATTTCATGAGGAAGGCTCACCACGGAACCCGTTGACCAAGGTCACCCCGACCACAATCAAGACCAGTCCCACAATTCCCTGCCAAGGAAGGGATTCACCGAAGAGAAAATAACTCAAAATGGACACCAGAAAGATTCCTACTCCACACCAAGTGGCATATACAATTGTTAATGGAATTTCCTTCACCGCAAAGGAAAGAAAAACAAAAGCGGATATATAAAACACAACCAAAAATACACTGGGATACAGTTTGGTGAAATTCTTGGAATAAGGAAGAAGCAGGGTGCCAATAACCTCACATATAATCGCACCCGCTAAATATAAATAACTAGTCATTATAAAGATTTCATTAAGGTCAGTTTTTTCAAAAAATAAATTAAATTTCATTGTAAAAGTTTTCTCCCAAGAAAACAATTAGGACTTACCGCCTGATTATCTTTTTATCTGATCCACAATTCTTATGAATGCTGATTCCTCTTCTACCATTACATTACGAGCAAGTAAGGCCTGGAAAGGCTGGTGGATTGGAACCACTGCATTCATGATTTTAATTGTAGTTTTATCCATGTCTGCAGAGATAATAAATTATATTTGGTGTATTTATATGGCTGTCTTCTTTTTCTGTATAGGCCTTGTACGAACCTCAAAGCATACCAATTTAAAAATGTCTCACTCCTATCTTGAAGGAGGATTTTTCTTCAGAAACAGAACAAGTTGGGATCAGATTTCAAATGTTTATTCAGATTTGGACTATTTATACTGGGAAGAAATTACCATAAACCAAAAGATCAAGACCTATAAAGTACCTTATGAACATTGGGGAAGAGAATGCAGGCAAAATGGCAAGCAGGTTTCGAAGGAACTTGCACTCGAATGGATCCAAAAACTTAGGAAAGCCGAATCCATGAGCGAACGAATTAAATTGATTAATCACTTCGCAACCATCCGAACACTAACAAAAAAAGAAATTTCAGAACTAACTCAGGAAGAACAAAAAAAAGCAAAAGCACTAGTAAACGAATATAATACTGTCGGTGGTGAGTATAGAATGGAAAGAAGGAATGAAATCCGGCAATACTTTGAACAAAAAGGCTGGGTACTTCCTCAACCAAAAATATCAAAAGGTAAAAGACTCATGGCACGTATTTTCCTCTTTCTACTATTTGGACTTTTTGTCTGTTTTTTCATCTTTGCTTTTACCAGGTAAACAAAAATAACCGTGATCCTCTATGATATAGCCAGATACGATAGAACGATTAATTGAAAATCTAAACCCAATGGTTCGCCGTGCCCGCTAGGGAATCGCCATGACAACACACTCTGTCATTGCGAGGAGGGAACGGAGCGGACGACGCGGCAATCCATAGTGTCTCGCATTACGCGTACGACTTGTCTCTTCTCTTACTGGATCACAGTGGATCGCCACGGGCTTTCAGCCCTCGCGATGACAAGAGTGGTGTTGGTGCGTAGTGTTGGTTATTGCGAGGAGGAAGTGCAAGTGACCGACGCGACAATCCATCGTGGCTCGAGGATGCGGGCGACTTGTCTCTTCGGTTACTGGTTCACAGTGGATCGCCACGAGCTTAGGCCCTCGCGATGGCAATAAATGGCAAGAAATATCATTCGTTTAAAGAAATTTCCTGCGCCAGGTATTTCCCCCGATGAGATTGATCAATCACATTTTGTTTAATCTTCGAAGAAGATGTTCGGGGATTATAACACACTTGGATGAGCTTCTTTCCTTCTTTGCAGAGGTATGCCTCCACATCAAGGTTATGAGAATTGTTTCCCCAGTCTTCTCCAATAACAAAGACGTCTGGCTTCAATTCTTCACAACCTGAAACATATTCCAATTCATAATAAGGACGTACAACATCCACGCATTTTAAGGCACTCAACATTTCCATTCGCTCCTCTAGCGGGATAATAGGCAGGTTGGGCTTATAAGAACTTACCACGCTATCTGAACCAACTCCAACGGCTACTGTGCCTCCCAATGTTTTACAGTACTCCAGTAACGCCAAGTGCCCAACATGTAATAAATCGAATGTGCCTACTGTGTAAATAATCATATAATTGACCTAGATTTGATTAAATTGCTTCCAATAAAAAAAGCAGGTAATCAAAACGGTGTAACTTCCTAGTAAAACTACATTAATTGGATTGGAAGAAAGCTTTGGGGTTTTGATTTGGGAAATATTAAGAAGAGCGATGAGTAAGCTAAGTAGTAACAAAATCATGGCAAATGATTCACCGGCCCACCCTTCAAAAATAAAGATAAAGACCAAAAAAATATTGTTATTATCAAGTGCCAAACCTGTGTAGTGACTTCCACCAGAAAGCCCAAAAACACTAAAATAACTCAACCTCAAGGCACTTGCAAAGAGAACAAATAAAGCAACCGCAAGAAATTCAACTTCAAATCCACCATAGCATGCAAGTAAGATTGCAGGTGTAACCCCATAGCTGACTATATCTATCAAAACATCCAGCTGTGCTCCAAATTTCCCTTGCATTTCATTTCGACCACTCATCCCTCTGGCAATAAGTCCGTCTGCCCAATCGAAAGCAACCGCCCAAATCATCGCAATCATGGCCATATGGTACGCAGCATGAATCGAAGAATAGATTGCGATTGCCGAGCAAGCCAAGCCCGCAAAAGAACATAGATTGGGAATGTCCCAAAAAAAGGAAACTATAGTTGGGAGAGGAGGCTCTGTAAAACGGGTTGTTTTTCCAGACGGCCCTTGAGGGTCAGAGATATTAATATTTTTTAATGTAAGTGATTTTGATTAGTAAATAAATGCACTTACATAAAATGGAGTAAGGAGATATACATCTACATTAACCATATTAATAATTCCATCAAGCTTTATTAATGGATTTTATCTTACATTGTATGCCAACATTTATTGTATTCCATAGGATTCTTACATTCTTAAATATTGTAGATATTTTTCTAATTTGTAGGGGATATTTGAACAAAACTTCTCATAGAAAGCTAAGTACCCTACCCCCAATAATCCTGAGGCAAGCACCCCCTTCATTCCGAGTAGATCGCTCTAGATCAGATTACCGCAAGGCACATTGAGTAAGAATATTTTGTTCGAACCACCCAAGCCCTGTGCTTGCCTCCAATATCGCGAACGGTTAAAAAGAATTCATGAAAGCTTTAATTTTTCTGTCTTTATTTAGTATTCTATTGTGCTTCGGTAATACTGATGCAGCCAATGCGGTATCCAAACCAAATGTAATCCTCGTACTAGTGGATGATATGGGATGGATGGACCTGAGTTGCCAGGGTTCTGATTTCTACCGCACACCCAATGTAGACAAGTTGGCCAAAGAGGGAATTCTCTTCACTAACGGATATGCCGCCTGTGCGGTATGCTCCCCCACTCGTGCGGCGGTGCAAACTGGTCGTTATCCCCACCGACTCGGGGTGACCGATTGGATACGGTCCCTCTTTCAGCGGGGTGGATTGGGTACACCGGAGAAAAACCCGACGGAATATGTCGGTGGGAAAAACCGAAAACTGCTCTGCCCTCCCAATCCATACTGGATGGAAAGTTCCGAAATCACCATTGGGGAAGCTCTGCAAAAAAATAAGTACAAAACCGCATACATTGGAAAATGGCACCTCGGAGATGAAGCATGGTACCCGGAAAATCAGGGATATCATGAAAATTTTGGCGGTTGCGATTATGGACAACCTCCCTCTTTTTTTGATCCCTATAATAATCCAAAACATAAGCACCCCACCATTCGGGCCGGTATTCATAAATTACCCGGTCGAAAAAAGGGAGAATATTTAACCCATCGGGAAGCGGATGAGGCGATCAAGCTGATCCGCCAATGGAAAGACCAGCCTTTCTTCATTCAGGTTTCCCACTACGCGGTGCATACCCCAATTCAGGCGATTCAAGAGGTTGCCGATAAATACAAATTCAAGGAGGGCATGACCGAGACAAACCGCAAATATGCTGCGATGGTGGAATCGATTGATGACTGTATGCGGGACATGCTCGCGGAATTGAAGAAGCACGGAATTGACGACAACACCCTGATTATTTTTACCAGTGACAATGGTGGGCTCGACCGCAACGGTGGTCCCACTGAAAATGCTCCCCTGCGCAGTGGCAAGGGATACTGCTATGAAGGTGGAATCCGGGTACCCTTCCTCGCCCGCTGGCCGGCCAAAATTCCGGCAGGAAAAAAGTCGGCCTTTCCGGTTTCCTCGATCGATCTTTTTCCCACAATTATGGAAGCAACCGGAACCGCACTGCCGAAGGACCGACCCATTGACGGCCTCTCGCTAACCAACCATTTGAACAGTGGAGGCAAGAAATTCCCTAAACGGGAAACCCTGATTTGGCACTTCCCCCATTACCGGCATGCTCCCGGTCCCTACTCCATTATTCGGAAAGGCGATTTTAAACTGATTAAATTTTGGGAAGGGATTTACGAACTCTATGATTTAAAGAACGACCTGGGAGAAGCTAATAATTTGGCAGAAAATAAACCCGGACTTGTTAAAAAACTGGAATCTGAACTGATCGCACACCTAAAAAAAGACGGAGCCAAGCTACCGATCCACAATCCGGAATTTAGAAAATAAATTTAATATATTTTTGTTTTTTTAACCATTAAACATAATTTGTCCTAAAAATGAGTATTCGTTCGATGTTAATTGAGTCATCTTTCAATCGATATTCGGATGGTTCATTATGACTTCTCCCATTTCATCACCTTTTAATTTAAATTTCCCTCAGTACTTACTTACACCCTTGGTGGTGGGTATCAGTGCGTTATCGTGTTTTGCCAAGGTTGATTTCAACCAGGAAATCCGTCCCATACTGTCTGATAAATGTTACAAATGCCACGGACCGGATGCAAAAAACCAAAAGTCGGACTTTCGGTTGGATTCCTATGAACAGGCAACTACAAACCATGACGGAGTAATTGGACTGACTCCGGGGAATTTGGAGGATTCCGAAATCCATTGGCGAATCCATAGTGATGATCCAATCGATGTGATGCCCCCCCCCGAAAGCAAACTCCCCCTCACGGCGAAGGAGAAGAAGTTAATCGACCAATGGATTAAGGAGGGTGGAAAATATGAAAAGCACTGGTCTTTTCAGCCCCTGCCAAAGTCGGTGGAACAGCCAAAATCAAATCATGCCAACCCGCAGAATGAAATTGACCATTTTATTGCCCGGGGCCTTTCCCATTCTTCATTAAGACCCAGCCTGGAAGCAGATAAAATAACCTGGTTGCGCCGGGTGACTTATGATTTGACCGGGTTGCCCCCTACCCTTCATGAAGTGGATACCTTTTCAGCTGACACCTCCAAAAATGCCTACGAACAAGTGGTTGATCGCCTCCTTAACACGGTTGATTATGCCGAGCGAATGACATCCGAGTGGATGGATGTGGCACGATACTCTGACACCTACGGCTACCAGGTCGATCGAAACCGTGATGTCTGGCCTTGGCGGGACTGGGTGATCCAATCCTTTCGCAAGAATCAACCCTATGATCAGTTTGTGACCGAACAAATTGCCGGAGACCTCATCCCCAATGCTACACCTGAACAGATCCTGGCCACCTGCTTTAATCGATTACATCCGCAAAAAGTGGAAGGCGGTAGCGTGCCCGAAGAATTTAGGATCGAGTATGTGGCTGATCGTGTGCATACCGTTGGCACCGCATTTTTGGGGCTAAGCTTTGAATGTACCCGTTGCCACGATCATAAATATGATCCCATCACCCAAAAGGATTATTTCTCGTTATCCGCATTTTTTAACAACATAGACGAAGCCGGTCTGTACTCATATTTCACTAGCTCGACCCCTACGCCCACCCTTGAATTAGGAGATTTACCAAGTGATGAGAAAATCAAATCTACGCAGGAGTACCTGAGAGTACTCAATCAATCAAAAGAAGTGGATGCTGCCTTTTCCAACTGGATTAAAGAAGTAAAAACCGAGACGATTGGTCTTGCCCATTATTATTCCAAACCAATCAAGCAGCCTGATCACAATAATTCTGAAAATGAACTTAATCTGCTCACATTGAAACCTTCACTCTGGCTCGATGCCAACGAATACAATAGTACATCCGGAATTTGGAATGATCTGAGCGGAAATCTAAACCATGCGAAAAGAAATGCATCTCCCAAAGCAGTATTACACAAACCGAGCGACCAATTGGTGATGAGATATCATTCGAAATCCAATGATTATCACGAATTTAAAGAGATCAAAAATATCCGCACTGTCTTTTGGGTGATGAGTAAGACATCGGGTAACTCAGGCTCCCCATTGTGCCACCCGTCCGCTCATCATTTTTATTCCAACGGCGACAAATTCTGGCACCCAAAGCATACACACGAACATATCCGGAATGGTAGCCTGCGAATCAACGGAATTGAGGCAAGTTCAGCATCCCAATATCCCAACAAGCTTGCGGTGGTCTCCCTGCGTACGATGGGAGATGTGATGGCTAGTCGAATTGGCAGGGACAGAAATCATAGCGGAAAATACAACTGGAATGGCGAAATCGGAGAGATCCTCATTTTTTCAGATGCCCTCAATGACAAGCAGATCATAAAGGTAGAAAATTACCTCATTAAAAAATGGAAAGTGAAAAGAAAGCCAGATATTCAATACGCCAAGCCTATGGCTTATCTTTCATTTGATGACCGTAACGGAAACCATTACCCAAACTCTGCAGACCGGTCAAAGGATGCTACTACTAACGGGAACAATAAAGAGGTGGAAGGAAAGTTCGGAAAGGGAATTCATTTCAGCGGGGATGATCTCCTTAATTTCCCATCCGGGTTTGGGGACTTTAACAGGCATCAGAATTTCAGTATGGCCTTTTGGATTAACCCGACACAGGAATTGGATCGGGCCGTGGTTGTCCGCCGTTCTAAAGCGTGGACGGATGCAGCCAGTCGTGGAATTGAGGTATTAATCGAAAATGGACGACTGTCCCCTGCCCTGATTCACTTCTGGCCCGGGAATGCCATCCGTATCCAAGCAATAAAGAAACTTCCCCTTAACCAATGGACCCATGTGGGACTCACCTATGACGGATCGAGTCGGGCAAGCGGTCTTACGCTCTATGAAAATGGCAGACTTGCCAAAGTCGATACCGTGCGTGACAACCTGACCCGCGAAATTGTGGGCGGGGGGGATCCTTTTATTGGATTTGGACAAAGGATGCGGGATCGTGGATTCAAGAATGGAATGCTGGATGAGTTTTATTTATTCGACCGGGTCATTACCTCTTCGGAAATTGAAAAGCTTGCTGGAATCTCTAATACAATTAAAGAGGACGATGAATTTACAATTTTCTTTCAATCTGCTCATCCCAAATCTGTCTCTGCATTACAGACTTTAGAAAAAGAAAGAAAAGCGTTTGGAGATAAGCGCCAAAAACTTCGGGAAATCATGGTAATGAAAGAAATGCCTGGGCTTCGGGAAACCCACATATTAGAACGTGGACACTACGCGAATCGTGGAAAAGTGGTGGAACGTGCATCACCTGCGGTATTGCCCGCATTTCCTCCAAGTGAACCTCTCAATCGACTGGGCTTGGCCAAATGGTTAACTACATCTGATCATCCACTCATGGCCCGCGTAACGGTAAACCGGTATTGGCAAATGATCTTTGGACAAGGACTGGTTTTCACTTCAGAAGACTTTGGCATGCAAGGAAAACCACCGACTCATCCGGACTTGCTTGATTGGCTTGCCCGTGACTTTGTTAATTCCGGTTGGGATTTGCATCACCTTCTCAAAAAGATGGTCCTTTCTCATACCTACCGCCAGGAGAGTAAAATCCTGGCTAACGCATTAGAAGAAGATCCGGAAAACTTACTACTTAGTCGTGCGCCTTCCTACCGATTACCCGCAGAAATGATTCGCGATGGCCTCCTTTCACACAGTGGACTCCTTCATAAAAAAACAGGCGGACCGAGTGCCAAGCCCTATGACTTAAAAGTCTCGTTTAAGCCGATCAATCCGGACGGTGCTCCCAATGTCTACCGTCGCAGTGTTTACACATTTTGGAAAAGAACTGCTCCGACGCCTGTGATGATGGCCATGGATGCATCCAAGCGTGATGTATGCACAGTGCGCCGGGAACGCACGGAATCTCCCTCGCAATCACTGATCATGCTCAATGGTACTCAATTTGTGGAAACCGCACGGGCAACCGCAGACTCTCTTGTGCAAACTCATGGAACCAAAAATCCTGGCCCATTAATTGAAGATGCCTTTCGTACCCTTACCAGTCGAAAACCAACGCAACAGGAAAGAAATATCTTACTCCATTTATTAGAGGAGCAAAAATCGCATTTCCAAGACAAGATGCAGGCGGAAAAATTCCTGAAGGTGGGATATTACAAAGCTAAATCAGAAGACCTGAACTACTTGGCCGCGGTCACAAACCTGGTCTCCACATTAATGAATTTCGATGGGACAATTTCAAAAAGATAAAAATGATTAATCAAAATAAATGCACCGGTTTTGAATCTGACCTTGGAATGACTCGACGAAACTTCCTCAACCGTTTTGGGGGAGGACTGGGGGGATTGGCTCTTGCCAATATGCTTCACGCTGAATCGGGTGCAGGATTACACCACCCGGCAAAAGCCAAGAGGGTCATTTATCTTTTTCAATCCGGTGGTCCCTCTCAGATCGACTTGTTTGACCATAAACCAAGATTAAATCAGGAAACCGGAAAGGAACTGCCCGATTCTGTCCGCAAAGGACAGAGACTTACGGGAATGTCCGGCAATCAGGCCAGTTTGCCACTCGTCGGTTCACCATTCAAGTTTGCCCAGCATGGGAAAAGCGGGCAATGGATTAGCGAACTGTTACCCAACACCGCAAAAATTGCTGACGACATGTGTATCGTCAATTCAATGTACACCGAAGCGATCAATCATGGCCCGGGTGTTACCTTTATGCAAACTGGTTCCCAGCTTCCCGGACGTCCGAGTGTGGGAGCATGGTTATCGCATGGTCTAGGTTCAATGAATGAAAACCTGCCTAATTTTGTGGTTCTCAAAACAAAGGGAAAAGGAGGCCAACCCTTGGTTTCGAGACTATGGGGAAGCGGGTTTCTTCCCGGCAAGCATGCCGGCACCCGTTTCCGTGCTGATAAGGATGCCATTCTGTATCTCAACAACCCAGATGGGATTTCCGATAATGGTCGACGCAGTATGCTCGATCATTTGAAAAAACTTCACGAACTTCAGCTCGAGAAGACGGGGGATCCATCGCTGGAAACGAAAATTGCACAATATGAAATGGGATTTCGGATGCAAAGTTCCATTCCTGAAGTCACCGCAATTGATAAAGAACCGGATTCCACTTTTTCTTTATATGGAGAAGAAGCCCGGAAGCCCGGAACTTTTGCAGCCAACTGCTTGTTGGCCCGGAGGCTGGCCGAAAAAGGAGTTCGCTTTATTCAACTTTATCACCCCGGTTGGGACCAACATGGAGGATTGCCAGGCGGAATTAAGAAACAGTGCAAAGAGACTGACCAAGCGTCCTATGCCTTAGTCAAAGATTTAAAGCAGAGAGGAATGCTTGAAGATACTTTGGTCATTTGGGGAGGAGAATTTGGACGGACCAATTATTGTCAGGGAAAATTCAACGGAACCAATTTCGGGAGAGATCACCATCCCAGAAATTTTTCCACATGGTTTGCCGGGGGCGGAGTAAAACCCGGGATGACCTATGGGAAATCAGATGACTACTCTTACAGTGTGGCGGAAAATGGTGTGCATGTGCACGACTTCCATGCAACTATCCTGCATTTATTGGGAATTGATCACGAAAGACTGACCTTTAAATACCAGGGGCGTCACTTCCGGTTGACTGATGTCCATGGGCATGCGGTGAAATCAATCCTTAGCTAAACTACTTCTATCGATAACAATCAAGACTGATCACATTGCTCCAAAACCGATCAGGGAAAAAATAATAATTCAACGAAATTTAATATATTTTAATCCCATTTAGTAAAAACAAAAAGTTTTCATTTGTGAAGTACGCTAAAAGCGTCAAAATGATCAACTGCTAATCTTTATTTATCTCAACTATTATGCCTGTATTTAAAACAAGACTCATTCTTACTGCCCTGCTTTGCATACAAGGCTGCCTATCCGTCCAAGCCAAGATTGAATTGGATCAGGGTGATACTATTACCCTGATTGGTTCAGGTATGGGATCGAGGATGATTCATTATGGCCACCTCGAAACTGAGATTTATTTAAGTTTCCCAAAACTTAACCTGACCATTCGTAATCTTTGTGACGAGGGAAACACCCCAGGGTTCCGCCCCCATCCGAGCAGGGAACAGGAAGGTCAATATGCGTTTCCCGGAGCCAAAGAACTGATTCATAAAAACCTACAATCAAACACCAAGCCGAAGGGACACTTCCCCACTCCCGACCAGTGGCTTTCCAATTTAAAGGCTGATGTCATTCTTTGCTTTTTTGGTTTTAATTCTTCTTTTGACGGACCCAACCAGCTTGGTCGTTTTAAAAAAGAACTCGATGCCTTTCTCAAACACACAAGCAATTCCGTATACAATTTATCCAATCCTCAAATTGCACTCATCTCCCCTACTGCCGTGCAGGCATTACCCGGGATTACCGACGGAAAATACCAAAACCGTAATATCAAGTTATACACCGATGCAATGAAGGGTGTTGCCCAAGAAAATAAGATACTCTTCGTGGATGCGTTCACTCCTTCCCTGGAATGGTACAAAAAAGGAAAAGCACTTTCCATTGATGGTGCACTGTACAACGACAACGGATACAAAAAACTATCTGTCTTTCTTGCAAATTCTCTTTTCAAAGGTCAACCCACTGAAGAAAAAAATCGCGTCAGCCTCCACAAGGCGGTGATGGATAAAAACTTTTACTGGCTGAATGACTTTAAGGTGCCAAACGGTGTCCATGTGTACGGTCGACGATACAATCCATTTGGGCCCCAAAATTACCCATACGAAATTGAAAAAACACGAGAATACACCCGAATTCGCGATGAATCGATATGGGCCATCCTTCAAGGCAAACCCTACGATATTAAGGCAGCAGAAGCAAAAAGTCCCAAGCTTCCCGATGTGCCAACGAATTACCTTCCGCCTCAACAAAACAGCAAAAATGGAAATGTTAACTACACACCCGCGCCGGTAGCCAAAACAAAAATAAAAGTTGCGGATGGGTATAGAATTGAGCTTTTTGCGGATGAAAAAACTTTCCCCGACCTCGCAAATCCAGTTCAGTTATCTTTCGACAATAAAGGTCGATTATGGGTAGCGACTATGGCAAGTTACCCTCACTATAGAATAGGAGATCCTCTTCCTTCCGATAAACTGATTATTTTTGAAGACACCAACAACGACGGAAAGGCAGACAAACAAACTAATTTTGCAGATGATTTGCACATCCCGATTGGATTCGAAATTGCTCATGACGGAGTTTATGTTTCCCAAAGTGGAAGCCTTGTTTTCCTGAAGGACTCTGACGGGGATGATAAATACGATCAAAAAGAAGTACTCCTTTCTGGATTCGATGACCATGACACGCACCATGCCATCTCCTCTTTTACCGCAGATCCATCGGGTGCAATTGTTATGTGCGAAGGTGTTTTTCTCCACAGTCATGTAGAAACCGCTTTTGGTCCACAACGAGGTTCCAATGGAGGATTTTTTCGCTACGATCCACGAACCCGAAAATTAATTCGGCACGCCCAATTTAACATCCCCAACCCGTGGGGTGTAGCGGTGGATGACTATGGGCAGGAATTATTCCTCCACACTTCGGGAACTAAAATGTCGTGGATGCTACCCGGAATGATAAAAGCCCGTTATGGTGCAAATATAGCGGCCCCTGACTTAATTACTTCGAATAAAGTACGACCCACATCCGGGATTGAATTTGTTTCGAGCAGACACTTTCCTGACGAGGTGCAGGGAGATGTATTGATTAACAATAATATTGGTTTTCTGGGGGCAAAACAACATAAAGTAATTGATCAAGACCCAGGCTACATAACCGAATACCGCCAGGATTTATTTGTGTCGGAAGACCTTAATTTCAGACCGACCGATCTTGAATTTGCACCAGATGGTTCTCTCTATGTGATTGATTGGCAAAATGCGCTGATTGGACACATGCAGCACAACGCCAGAGATCCGAACCGAGACCATAAGCATGGAAGAATTTATAGAATAACCTACCCTTCCCGCCCGCTAGTTAAACCGGCCAAAATTCATGGAAGTTCCATTCCCGAGTTACTCCAAAACTTGGAACTACCAGAATTGAGGACACGGTACAGAACTCGTCGAGAATTACGCGGAAGAGATTCAGATAAAGTGGTGAAAGCAGCTATCGATTGGAGCCAAGGAAAGGAAGACAGGCTAATGCTTGAGGCTTTGTGGGTGACATGGGGTGCCGGCCAGTTAAACAAAGAATTAACCCGTGAACTACTTAAATCGAAGGATCACCGAGTAAGAGCCGCTGCCCTCAATGTTCTTCGCTTTCATATTAATTCATTCAAGGATCACGAAGAACTTATTCTCGAATGTGCAAATGACTCTCATGGGCGAGTCCGCATGACTGCTGTGGTAACCGCATCATACATGAAGCGTAAAGCCGCGCTTAAGATTCTCGCCGCTTCGGAACAACATCCCATAGAAAAACAATACAAGCAATCGAATGAGTATGCCCGAGAAGTGATCAACCGGCAACCGGCGGTGTCCGAGTTAAAGGAACGCCTCGCCGCCCCACCCTCCCATTTGGACAAGAAATTTGCCGAGTCCTACATTAAAGGAAGCGAGGTCTACGCCCGCGAGGGACACTGTATCACTTGCCACCAGGGAAATGGAAAAGGCTTACCCGGTTCCGGATTCCCCCCACTGGCCGAAACTAAGTGGGTGATTGGGAACACCGACCGGTTGATTAAGCTGACTCTCAAAGGTTTGATGGGGCCAATCGAAGTAATGGGGAAAAAGTATCCTGGGCAAGTCCCGATGACTCCTTTTGAATATATGCTCAAGGATGATGAAATATCTGCGGTACTCACTTATGTTCGCAACTCGTTCGGAAACAAAGCAAGTCCAATCACAACCGAGCAAGTGGCCAAAATAAGAAATGAATACAAAAACAAATTGGGCCTTTACTCACCGGAAGAACTATTAAAAGAGCATCCGCTTGAAAATTAAAAGCGGGTATTGCGAGTCCGCACAGGATAAAAGAATCTTTGCTCAATAATATTTTCTGCTTTCTTTCCTAGGTGCTTTTGCAGTAGTAATCACCTATGACAAGTATATCAGACTTCGATGCACCTAAGCCTCCACCGTGGATGGGAGCACTGGTGCCTTTTTTGATAGTTTTGGCGGCTGCTGGATTCTATTGGCTCCTGACTTCAGATAAAGAAAAAAGTCCAATTGACCTTGATTCCAGTCAAGAGGTTAAGCTGAGTGGAAAACTATCCAACGGCCAAACCTACTATATTTTTGCCTCTGAAATCGAAGTTTATCCAACAAACTTGGAAAATGAAGCATGGGACAGGGGAGAAAAAGGACCCGATATTCGTTATCGTATTTTATGGAAAGGAAATGCAGTATTTGAAAGCGTGACCAAAGGAGATTCCTTGATTGCTGATTGGTCGGGATTATCCATCGAACTGAACTGGAAAGATCTACTCGGCAAATCAGTTTCCCCTGACGATGTGATCAAGGCGGGAAGAGTTCGCTTTGACGAGAATGAGACAATAGAGATCGTCGTACAAGATGTTGATATTGCATCTGATGACGATGTCGGGCGAAAGGAAATCTTGTTGAATGGACTTTCCATCGGAAAAAATGTGATTCGATTAAAAAAGTCTCCCGCCAATGCGATTCGGCGTATAACCCTAAGAATCTTACCGATTGGATCTAATTTACAGGACTTAGCGAACATTATGAAATAAGGAATATTAGCAGTGAATATCACTCGTTTTTTCATTGCTCTTGCCGCTCTTTTATTAGGAATCGGTTTAATTGCTCCCACCCTTACCATTTCTCCTATGGCGGGAGAACTTACTTGGTTAGTTAGAATCCTCGCACCGGAGGAACTGGTCCCCTCAACCTACTCGATCTTGGGTGTGATTGGAAAACTTTACCAGGGGAACGATTTCTTCCTAGTCTTGCTTTTATCACTGTTCTCAGTTCTATCTCCCATTTTAAAACTCTCTTTTTTCTGGCAAGCAAGCTCGCAATCATATCAACAGGAAAACTCGAACTCTCTCTTCAAGGTAATTCATTATGTGGGGAAGTTTTCTATGGCCGAGGTATTTGCTCTCGCCCTTATTATCGTGGTTGTAAAATCATTCCCCGGAGGATCATCGGCACAATTAGAATGGGGAGCTTATATTTTTACTTGCTCAGTCGCATGCTCAATAATTGCATCAATCAGAATCGAAAAAAAGGACAGGAATAAAGCATTACAATAATACCGACTTATTATAATAGAACCAAAATCCAACTTTTGCTAAATTGGGGTGGTGGAAAATGTAAGCACAAGCGTATGCCTGTTGACAAAAACTATTTTAGAAGAAGATAATACAACTCTTGATTCCCTCTACAAATTTCAAATGATCGAATATTGGCAAACTTTAGACTCCGCACAAAAAACATTTACCGGAGTCGGCATAATTTCTAGTTTAGTTCTCACTCTCCAAATGCTTTTAGTCATGATCGGCGGAGGCTTCGACATGCCGGATGCCGAAATTGCAGAGACGGGTGAAGGAGGGGCAACCGGTGTATTTTCGATCCGTACTATCGGGGCTTTTTTTACCGGGTTTGGATGGGCAGGTGCTGCCATGTTGGATGCTGGTTATGGTACCGGTGCTGCTACTTTTGTCGCCACAATTTCTGGATCGATATTTTTGGCAATCGTAATCTACTTAATGACTTATTTACACAGCCTGCGCCAGGAAGGCACCTTAAACTATAAAAATGCAATTGGACAAGTTGGTAGCATATACCTGCCCATCCCACCAAACCGCAAAGGAATCGGACAGGTCGAAGTAATGGTACAGGGAAGGTTACGAATTGTAAAAGCAGTAACCGATCATGATAAAAAAATTGCCAACCGCATCGCAGTCAGGGTAACCGAAACAGTAGACGAACAAACCATTTTAGTAGTTCCATTAGAAAGCGAATCTTCTGAAAAAAATAATTAAACCACAATCTAATCAAATCTAAATTATGAGTCCTGCATTAATTGGCTTTATCTCTCTTATCGTCGTCGTTCTTGGAACGCTTGTATTTTTCTTCAGTCGGTACAAGCGTTGTCCATCGGATAAAGTTCTTGTAATTTATGGTAAAACTGGAGGAGATCGTTCTTCCAAATGTGTCCATGGTGGAGCGTCTTTTGTTTGGCCCCTCATTCAAGACTACCAATGGTTAGACCTTGCCCCTATTCCAATTGATATCGCATTGAAAGGAGCCCTTTCCAAGCAAAATATTCGGGTCAATACTCCCTCTACTTTTACGGTTGGAATTTCAACTGAGTCGGGTGTCATGGAAAATGCAGCCGAGCGCTTACTGGGGCTCAACTTACAATCTGTGCGGGAACAAGCAAGTGACATTATATTTGGTCAAATGAGAGTGGTCCTGGCAACAATGGACATCGAATCGATTAATGCGGACCGTGATTTATTGATCGAAAAAATTACCAACGGAATCGAAGTGGAACTCAAAAAAGTCGGACTCCGACTTATCAATGTTAATATCAAGGATATAACCGATGAGTCCGGATATATCGACGCGTTGGGGAAGGAAGCTTCATCACGAGCGATCAATGAAGCTAAAGTAAGTGTTTCGGAGAGAGAAAGGGACGGAGCGATTGGGAGTGCAAATGCAGATAGGGAAAGAAGAATTGAAGTTGCCAGTGCACAAGCCACGGCGACTGAGGGAGAGAATTTATCTAAAATCAAGGTAGCCCAATCAGATGCACAAAGACGGGAGCAGGAAGCGGAAGCGGAGCGCCTTGCAGTAGCAGCGGAGAAGGTGAAGTCTGCACAAGCTTCGCAGGAAGCTTATGCGGCAGAAACAACTGCAGAAAAAGCCCGTGCAGAGCGTGAAAAGGCGAGTCAGCATGCAGATATAATCATACCCGCAGAAATTGAAAAACTTAAAATTCAAACTCTTGCAGAGGCAGATGCTGAAAAGATTCGTCGCCTCAAGAAAGGGGAGGCAGACGGTGTTCAGTCCATTATGGAAGCGGAGGCAAAAGGAACGCTCGCTGCACTACAAAGCAAGGCGGAAGGTTTTGCCAGAATCGTAGAAGCCTCAGGGGGTGCAGAATTTGCAAGCACACTTCTTGTCACGGAACAACTTCCTCAGTTAGTGGCAGAACAGGTCAAAGCAATTGCCAACCTCAAAATTGATAAAATTACCGTTTGGGACTCTGGTAAGGGAGAAGGCGGAAAGAACGACACCGCAAATTTTGTTTCCGGTTTAGTGGGTGCTCTACCCCCACTCCATCAAATTACCAAGAATGTTGGAATTGAACTTCCCGAATTTTTAGGGAAACTGAGCGAAAACCCAACAGAAGCAGCTAAAATCCTCGAAGAGGCACAAGCAGCAGAGCCTAAAAAAAAAGAATTGAATCAGTAGATTTAGATCAAGCAAGCAGTATCCCAGTTCACCCTTCAATAGAAGATCAGATTGAGGCTCGAATCAGAGAAGATCTAAGTTTAATCAAAACTTTCGATGAAAATAAAGACGGGGTTTTAAACGACAACGAAATTAGTAATGCCGTCAACAAAACCAAAAAATGGGCTTCTGAATCAAATGATAAGGGTAAGGATTGGCTGTATTACGGGAAAAATAACCAAATAGGCCCGATTTCCTGGGATGAAATCATTAAGGTTTCAAATCAATACCCGGAAGTTTTCATTTCTAAAGTCCAAGATGCCGACCAGGTAGAAGAAAAGGCAATCAATTGGCTTCCGATTACAATTGTTTTGTTCGCAAAAGAATTATTATCCGCGTAAATCTCCGCAAATAGAATTGCTAGCTTCTGCGTTTCTCTTTTTCTTTCCATGAATAAATCCCTTTACATTCAAGTAGTCTCCTGCAAATCAAAATAGTTCTAGCTTTAGTATAAGAGTCATCTGGGGAAACACGATAGTTACATATATGTAATTATTAGGTGGTAGTTATAATATGGATATGTATAGTATATAGCCATGGAAGTTATCATTGCATCCGATCAAGATATTGTGGCACTGAAATGTGCGGATATTATTGAATCTCAAATCAAGACGCTGCCAGATTCTGTCCTAGGATTGGCAACAGGATCCACACCGGTTGGACTGTATAAGGAACTGATTAAAAGACATCGCGAACATGGATTAGATTTTTCAGGAGTCCGTACTTTTAACTTGGATGAGTATATCGGTATACCTGCAAACCATCCGCAAAGCTACCGAACTTTTATGAATCAAAATTTATTTGATCCGATCAATATAATTTCGGAAAACACTTATGTTCCTGACGGTATGGGAGAAAATCCATTGGATTCAGGCCCCCTATATGAAAAGAAAATTAAAGATGCTGGGGGGATCGACCTTCAGGTTCTTGGAGTTGGAACGGACGGGCATATTGGATTTAACGAACCCACCTCGAGCCTACAATCCAAGACCCGAATAAAGACATTAACTCCTCAAACACTGGAGGATAATTCGAGGTTCTTTTCAGAAGATGAATTCCAGCCTAAGTTGGCGATCACCATGGGGATTGGTACGATTTTAGAATCAAGACGGATTTTAATGATGGCAACAGGGGAAAGTAAAGCGTCAGCAGTTCGTGAAATGGTGGAAGGTTCCATTTCTGCTTTCTTTCCCGCAACTGCCCTTCAAATGCACGAAAGAGTTACTGTGATTGTGGATGAAGGTGCTGCATCAAAGTTAGAACTCAAAGGATACTATAAGTTTGTTGGCAAATTACAGGATGATTTGATAAAGAAACACAGACCCTCTGATTGGATTTCCCGATAAAATTATGAATAATACAAGAAAAATTCGAGTACTCGTGGTGGGAGCCGGCAATATGGGTCGTTCCCATGCACTTGCCTACGAGTCTATACCTGAATTCGAAATTGCCGCTATATGCACCCGTAGTCCGGAGTCTCGTGCCAAGTTAATGGCAGAGTTACCTGACGGAATACCCGAGGTAAACGAGTACGAAAAAGCGTTAACAGAAATGAAGCCCGATGCAGTTTGTATATCGACTTACCCCGACACCCATTATCCGTTTGCCAAGATGGCTTTAGAGGCAGGATGTCATGTTTTTACTGAAAAACCCCTGGCCGAAAGTTCGGAACAATGCAGTGAACTGGTTAGCCTTGCCCGTGCAAAAGGGAAAGCATTGGTGGTGGGCTATATTCTACGTCAGCACCCCAGTTGGATTAAATTTGTGGAAGTGGCAAAAACATTGGGCAAACCCCTGGTGATGCGAATGAACTTAAACCAACAATCGTACGGAAAAAACTGGGACACCCATAAAAGCCTTCTCTCCTCGATCTCTCCAATCGTTGATTGTGGAGTTCATTATGTGGATGTGATGTGCCAAATGACAGAGTCCCGCCCAACCCGAGTCTCTGGTCTAGGCACACAACTTACGGATGAACTTCCTGCTGATAAAATAAACTACGGTCATCTACAAGTCACTTTTGATGATGGAAGTGTGGGTTGGTACGAGGCGGGTTGGGGTCCAATGATGAGCGAAACTGCATTTTTCATAAAAGATGTTATTGGTCCTCTCGGGAGTGCATCGATCGTGGCGGCGGATGCTGGATCACGGGGAAATTCATCGTCCGTGGATGCTCACACCCAAACCGAACGTATCCTTCTGCATCGAAGTAAAAAAGGACTGAATGGTGAACTGGAGCCCGACGATGAATACATCGACCTTGACGATGAACCTGACCACGACGAACTCTGTCGGCGTGAACAACTTTTCTTTCTTGATGGAATTTTAGAAAAAGCTGATTTAACGGAGCATCAAAACAGTGCCATTCGTGCCAGTGAAATCGTACTTGCTGCCGATCAGTCTTTCAGAAATGGAGAGACCATCAAACTCTGAGATTTTGTATCTCCATAAATGTGGTAACAAATTTTGTTAAAAAATGATATCAGAACAGACTCGCAAGCGCCTAAAGAACCAATCTGAAATCTTACGCACAATTCGAAGAAAAGGTGCAACCAGTCGTTCATTCATAAGCACATCCTGCGGGATACGGAAAGCAAGTGTTACCAATATATGCAGGGATTTAGTTGATCGCGGATCCCTGAATGAAAAGACTCCCGGATTTTACCGTTCCGAAATAGAGCTCTCATCGGAGTATTGGAGATCATTGGCTATTTTTATAGGCCCAGGAGAAATTATAGCCACTATTGTGGATCATAACGGAAAGGTCTATGAAGAATGGACTCAAAAAATGGGGAACCCAAAAACTCCGGAATCCATTGTTTCAGTGATCGTAACATTAATAAATAATGCATCGAAATTAAAAAAGTCCATTGTGGGAATAGGAATCAGTGTGCCCGGAATCATAAATGCAGAAAAAGGGATATGCCTATCTGCGGTTAATTTGGGAAGATGGCACGACTTCCCACTTGTTGAAGAAATTACGAAAAGACTTCCTCAAGGTTCTCCGAGGATTGTAATAGAAAATGATGCAAATGCAGAGTTGATGGGAAATCATTGGTTTGGAGGTTATGGAGAAACACTTGAAAATTCCCTTTATATTTCCCTCGGTGAAGGAGTTGGTTGTGCCCAGCTTTTGGAGGGAAATATAGTTAGGGGTCGCCGTTTTTCAGCGGGAGAAATTGGATGCCTTCCTTCAGGAAACGAAAATAGACCCTGTTCATGCGGGAAAATGGATTGCCTTCAAACGTATTGTGGAGAATTGGGCATCATCCAATCGGTTAAAAACCAAAACAAAGAAGTCACTGCCCCTTCCATTGCCCAACTTTGTCATTTAGCAAAAAACAACTTAGAAATAAGACAACAACTTACCCAAGCCTACCAGCCACTGGTCCAGCAAATATCCACAATGATTGCATTAACTGACCCGGCTCAGATTGTGATCGGATGCCCTGATCCTAACATGGACAGTACTATACCGGACATTTTATCCACAGGTTTAAAAAGCCTACTGGGTTGGACAGACAAAGAAGTTATTCCTGTTCTTGCCGGATTAAATCCAATAAAATCGGGGATACTAGGTGCAGCCGTCAGTGTATTCAAGAATGCATTTCAAGATGAATCCCCTATTTGTAACTCTAATGTAAATGCCTTTTGAATTCGTGACATGTTAAGACAGTTTTATGTAATAAACCAAGTGAATTTAGAAATTACCGAACACGAGAAGATGATAAACAAATTGTTCTCATTTCTTCACAACCTAAAATCAAACCAAAATTTACGCTAAGCTTAACCTAGGTTTTTAGAAAAATGGGGGATCATCTATCATTTTTTCACAGTGCCTTAAAAATAATTTCTTTTCTAAAAATGAAGAGCTCAGGCTATTGTATTCTGTCGTAAGTTAACAAATTTTAGACGCAATATGCGGTTTCAAAATCCATACCTTTATTTATAATTAGAATAGTCCTCTTAATTTCCCATCATAATATTAATGACCTACTGTAAGACTCACTTAATTCTTTTTATTCTTACTTTATTTGTAGGCAGTTTGCTTAATGCTGCCCTACCTGTTGACTTCACGAACGAAGTTCGCCCGATTCTGTCCGAATATTGCTTCCACTGCCATGGCCCGGACAAGAGCACTCGTAAAGCCAAGCTCAGGCTTGATTTATCTGAAGGTGCCTTGCGAGATCTCGGCGGATACTCTGCGGTTATTCCCGGTAAGCCGGAGGATAGTGAATTGGTCTTCAGACTTCATAGCGAAGATAAAGAAGAACTCATGCCTCCCCCGGAAACCGGCAAACGGCTATCCGAAAAACAAAAGAAAATCCTCGAAGAATGGATTAAACAGGGAGCTATCTATGAGGAACATTGGTCTTTTCTTCCGATTGAAAACCCAGTAGTTCCAACTAAATCTTCCAAAACTAAATCCAAACATCCGGTGGATCGTTTCTTGGCAAAGAGACTTGAATCAGAGGCTTATTCCTTTGCTCAACCAACTGAAAAAAAGACGCTTCTTCGTCGTCTCTATTTTGATTTACTTGGCATGCCCCCCACCCAGAAAGAAGCCAATCAATTTTTAACGGATAAATCAGATAATGCTTACGACCAATTAGTCGACCGTTTACTGGCTGATCAAAGATTTGGGGAGCGAATGGCAGTACACTGGCTGGATCTTGTCCGCTATTCCGACACGATCGGCTATCACAGTGATAATTTCATGGAGGTCTCCGCATATCGTGACTATGTCATCGATGCCTTCAATGAAAATATGAGCTACGATCAATTCGTAATTGAAAACCTGGCCGGTGATCTCATCCCCGAGTCCAGCAAACGCCAAAAAATTGCCTCCGGATACAATCGCCTTCTTCAAACCACACAAGAAGGAGGTGCCCAGGCTGCCGAGTACACAGCCATTTACCAAGCCGATCGGGTTCGAAACTTTGGGGTTGTTTGGTTGGGTGCTACTACCGGATGCGCCCAATGCCATGATCACAAGTTCGACCCTTTTACAATTAAGGATTTTTATTCTCTCGCAGCCTTTTTTGCTGATCTTCAGGAAAAACCTGTGGGCAGAAGAAATCCTAACCTTTACCTGCCAACTCCTAAACAGGAAATGAAACTCTCAGAACTTGAACTTGATAAAAAAGAATCTGAACAAAAAAGAAACCTTCATAAACCAAAGATCCAGCAAGAAGAAAAGGAATTAGCTAAAGAACTTAAAGAGATGGTTGCCAATTTTTCCTATTCCGAACCAAACAGAGATGAAGTCCAGAAGAAGGAAAGAATTTTCGTCGAAGATTCTGCCCCGTCTGATGCGGATCTGAATGGAGAGTGGAAACTTACAGAAAACCCTGTTTTCTCCGGATCAAAGTCAATTATGCGGACTGGGCAGGGAAACAACCAGCACTACTTTATAAACTCTAAAAACCCCCATCAGATTTTTTCAGAAGAAGATGAATTTTTTGCCTATGTATACTTAGACCCCAAGAATCCACCCAAGCAAATTATGCTGCAGTTTAACGACGGAAGCTGGTCGCGCCGTGCTTATTGGGGCGAATCCCTAATACCCTATGGAAAAGAAAATACCACAAGCCGTCTAAAAATTGGCCCATTACCCGAGCTGAAAAAATGGGTTCGTCTTTCTGTAACAGCCAA